>Ga0208905_1001148_pt1 | contig 13387 bp, 15 predicted proteins | sample AntAceMetag02UKS_FD_184776 | JGI IMG/M metagenome (GOLD analysis project Ga0208905, IMG submission 184776) | Saline lake microbial communities from Ace Lake, Antarctica - Antarctic Ace Lake Metagenome 02UKS (SPAdes) (version 2) | ecosystem: Environmental > Aquatic > Non-marine Saline and... | reverse complement strand
TTCGAAGCGAATTGTCCTGTCCAGTTAGACTACACAACCAAAGACTCTACCGGGATTTGCACTCGGACCGAGGGTTTAGAAGACCCACATGCTTGTCTATTACACTATAGAGCCAATGGGAACACTGAGGCTTGAACTCAGACTCTCTTGAATATCAGTCAAGTGCCTTAACCATTTAGCTATATTCCCAAAGTACCACCAAAAGGATTCGAACCCTTAGTCGCTGATATATAAGATCAGTGCATTACCATTTTGCTATAGTGGTATACGCCCACGATGGGGATTGAACCCATTTCGCAAGATCGACAATCTCGCATGATAACCATTACACTACGCGGGCAAATTACCAGGAATCCTGGTAAGTATTATAAGTATGGGGAATGCCGGTACTGCCCCGACCTTTAAAGGTTCCAGGCCTCTGGTGCTATCTTCTACACTAATTCCCCTTTGGTTGTGCCGACGAGATTCGAACTCGTGTCCTGTGATTCAAAGTCACAGATGCTTGGCCACTACACCACGGCACTATACTCCTGATGGGATTTGAACCCATGTCTCTAGATTGAAAGTCTAAAATGATTAGCCAGACTACACTACAGGAGTGAATATCCTTATTACCAGAATCGCACTGGTGTTTATTGGTCTACAGCCAATCGTGTTACTATTACACTAAATAAGGTTAAATGCGTGCAATGGAATTCGAATCCATAAAATCTGGTTGGAAGCCAGAGAGTTTACCATTAAGCTTACACACGCATAAATAGGCAGGGGGAGATTTGAACTCCCACACTTCTGCATGTAAAACAGATGTCATACCAGATTAGACTACCTGCCTATAATTAATATTGCTATCGCGGTTCATCGCAATTTTGTTTTAGAAATTGTTATGAACCACAATTAATTTATCGGTAGTCTGGCCCTCTAACTACTTGTTGGCCTTCTATTTTCTCGATAAAATGTTTGCAATTCATCATAATAAAAGTTACTAAACATAACTACTATATAAACTTTTCGGTTTTAGAACTCCAAGAGAGGGATTTGAACCCCCAGAACACAAATGGTTCACAGGTTAGCAACCCGCTTGGAATAACCAGATTTCCATTCTTGGAAAAAATATGTATCATTAATTACTGATATAATCAATAACTAGTGATACAACGCTGCAGATCAGATTCGAACTGATAAGCCACAATCGGACTGATGCTTTTCAAGAGCATTTGCTAACCACTCGCCTCTACAGCATAAAATATGCGGGGTGGGATTTGAACCCACGCGTTAGTCCTATGACACTGGATATCTCAGTTGAACTCTCTTGAGTCAAGCTCCTAAGTGTAGCCCTCAAGGAAATCTCTTTCACTTAAGTCCAGCCCGTTCAACCGAACTCCGGCACCCGCATATGAATGGGGTATATCGGACTTGCACCGATGTCTTCTGGGTTGGAGCCAGACATACTTGCTACTATACTAATACCCCTTAAAGTTACTGCTCGGACTCGAACCGAGAATCTACTGGGTTGCAACCAGTTGTGTTACCAATTCCACCACAATAACAAAAGCTGACGGTGAGATTCGAACTCACTTGAGGCTGTTTACAAGACAGCTGCAATCCAATTTTGCTACGACAGCATATGGAGCGGTCGGGGATCGAACCCGAAGTCTCTTGATTGCAAGTCAAGTGCATTACCAGTTATGCTACCATCCCAATAGCGAGTACCAGATTTGAACTGGTGGTCTTTAGGTCATGAGCCTAATGGGATACGGATAAATCCTCCAAACTTCCCCAACTCGCTATACGTTGCCACTAGAAATCGAATCTAGTCCTCAAGATTAACAATCTCGTGCATATACCAATTTGCTATAGCAACATTATGTTTTTAATTATTGCCTCAATCAAGGCTTAGAAATCATTGGCAATATTTTTAATTGGTGGACCAACTACATAAAAGCATATTCGCATTATTTAGTGTAGTCGTGTTTACCATTTAAATTACCAAAATCTTATTGTTATCGGTTGATAATAATAAGGAGTTTATTATATATAAGCTACTAAAAACAACTAGTATATAAACCTTTCGGTTTTATACTCTTTTATTTAATTTTATTTGTTTATTAATTTTTTTAATGCTTTAATAATTTTTGATTTTTTCCAATAAGCTTTAATCTCATCTTTAAAACCAATCTCAACTGCCATATCATTAAGCTGGTCTTTAGTCATCTTTTTAAGATTAACTTTTTCATCTTCAGTTATTGCTCTACATGCATCTTCTTCAATTTTTTCTAAATCTTTAATTAATGAATCCTTAGTATTTATGTCTTCATCAACTGATTTTTCTTCAACTAGTTCTTCAATTAGTTCTTCAACTAGTGTTAGTCCATCCATTGGTTGAACTCCCTCTAATATTTTATTTTCTACTTCTTTTGCTTTTTCTCTTTTTTCTTTTATCATATCACTTATTGTTCTCATTTTATTACCTCTATTCCTTTTTTATCAAAAAATGTAAGACCAAAGTCTTTAGAGTTTCTTGTGATTATAACTTTTTTATTTTCTATTGCCAAAAAAGGATGCTCCATTGTTTAGTTCCCTCATTATGTCTGCTCTCGCATCCATAAGGATTATGGTTTTTTCTTTCTCTGGTAATGAATCAAACTCTGCGTTTCTTATTCTTTTTATCTCTGTTTTCATTCTGTTTCTTCGCTTTCTAACTTTGATTAAGCATTCTTTGCTACAATATTTTTTTAAGTAATGTGCATTAGGCATTAGCTTTCCACATTCAACACATTTTTTATCTGGTCTCATTTTCTCTCACTATATCCCAATCATATCTATAAAAGGCCTCTTGCTTGAACAAGCTTTCACCCCCATTGCTAATGAAATCGCTGTATCATCATGGCTACTTTTTGATAAATATTTTGTATTTCCACCTTGTATTTTTTCTTCTTTAAAACCAATTAGTTCATTAAATAAGATGTTAGTATAAGTCATAGTTAAGGGGCATTCTGGGTCTCTTGGTATTATTAATTTAGCATCTTCTATTGCTATTTTTAAAGCTATAAGTAATTGTCCCCTGGCAATACTATGGAATGATTGTTCAACTACTGGAAGAAATTCTTTTCTTAAATCTTGTAATACTGCAGCCCCTATTCCATTTGGATCTAAAATTATTTGGTGACAATCGTGTAATTTGTAAAGTGATGTTAATCTTTTAACCTTTGCACTCTTTGGATAACCTTTGTGCCTTTCACCATGTTTTAAATAAATATGATTATCTAATAATTCTACAATGGTGAATGCATCAAAATCTGCTCTTGGCCCTTTTGCTACTGCAAAGTCTGCTGCAAGAACCCTATAACCTTTTTCTCTATCTAATGGTTTGGATTCAAACCTTGAGTTTTCGTCGAAACAATTAACAATATCTTCAGAAGGATAAATTGGGTTTTCTGCTTGTGCAGTTGAGTTTAATAAGTATTCTTGTTGGAATGCTCTTTCACCAGATGTTCTTCTTATTTTTTCTATTTTACTCATTGGGTATTTTTCTTCCCAATTAGATTTTCCTTTTTCATTTAAAACTGGAACTTCAAATGTTACCCATTCTTTATTATTTTTAAGTTCATAACATAAATCAGTTGGTTGTTCTGGTGTGGTCATACAGAGTTCCTTTGCGTCTCTCATGTGACCTGTTCCTTCAATAACTCTGTGGAAAATAGAGTAACCTTCATCATCAACACATTTACTTGATTCATCAACAATTATGTAGTCTGTTCTTAATCCTGCAATTGTTGGTTTATATGCTTTAGTATACACGTTACATTTTGTAGAAGTTGTCATGTATTCTTTATTCCAAGTATCTTCTCTTGAATCTGGTCTTAGTTTTTGTAAGAACTCATTGTCGTTAATGTGGGTTTTTATCCTTTCCATAATTTTCCAAGCAAAATCTCTTGAGTGGCTTGTTATTAATATTTCTAATCCTCTATTGTACCACATTAACCAAAGAGTATACATTACAGCCATTATTTCTGTTTTAGCGGATCCCCTGTGTGCAATAAGATTAACTTTACCATACTTCTGCATAGCATTAACCCATTCTTTTGCAAACCAACTTAGTGTATAACCAGAAACTTTTTCAATCCAATATACTGGATTTATATAACCTTTTATTGCAAATAAACTATATTCTTCGTTACCTAAAACTTCGTTTATTGTTCTCATATACTTACTTAAATTACACTCATATATAAACTTTACGGTTTATTTTGTGATTAAAAAACCGAAACATTTATATAGTAGTTATGTTTAGTTACCCTTATAGTATATATTATTGGCTACTAATATGGGAAATAACAAACTAGTTACTAAAATAAAACAATTCTTTTCAGACAGAAAATATATACTTTCTTTTATTAAACAGTTTCTAATAATTGTTATTGTTTATGGCATACTTTTTAATTTCGCATTAAATTCATTATTTTATTTAACATTTAATATACAAAATATTTTATCATTAGGTTTTTTATCATACTTCTTAAAAGAAGAAATACCTGATGTTGTTAAATCTTGTAAAATTTAAGAGGTAGTACACAATGAGAACAATTTCCAGGCTATTATTTAATAGTAAAACGGCAGAGCTAGCTATTCCAACAAACCCACAAGCTGACATTATGGGTGGGGCTCCTAAATCTATAAAAACTTCTGAAAAAGAATATAATCGTGTAGAGCCAGAAGAATTAGAATTAACATATATGATAAACCCTATAGTTTTTAATTCTATAAATAAGATAACACAAACAATTATGAGTGCAGATCATAAGATAAGTGCAAAGGATAAAAGTGTTCAATCATTCTTTAGAAATTTTACAGAATCACTTGGGACAAGGGGTTCAGAGATAACTTGGGATGATTTGTTATCACAGACTTTTAAGAATCAATGTATTTTTGGAAAATCATTTGTTGAAAACATACTTAATAAAGCTGGTGATAAAATAGTTGATTGGGATATGTTAGATGTTAAAAGAATTGAGTACGCGAAGGATGCGGAAGATAATGTTGTTTTAGATAAACATGGTAATCAAGTTGGTTACTTTCAGATTTTTCCAGATGGCACAATTGTTCCAGATGCAGTAATTAATAAATCAAAATCAGAAGCACCAGAAGGAGTTGTTGTTCCAGATAATGCAATTTATTTAAGTAAGAAAAGAGTTGCACAATTTAAATTATATAATGTTGGTGATGGATTTTATCCAATAGGCTTAGTCGAACCAATTTATAAAGTAAGTCTTAGAAAATTAAACATGGAGGATGCTCTTGCAAACGCAATATATAGGCACGGTTTCCCAATAGTTTATGCAAAGCTAGGTGATGATATGCATGAGCCAACACCACAACAAATAATTAATATGAATGGTAAGTTAAAGAATATTAATTTTAGACAAGAAATTACCACACCTTACTATTATGACTTAAAAATATTAGAATCCCAAAAGGCAGAGAAACTTAAGGAACATTTAGATTACTTTATAGAACAAGAAGTTTCTGGCCTTGGAATCCCTGAGCCTTACGCTACAGGAATAGGTAGGGATACTAATCGTTCCGTATTAGATAATCAATCAAACTTGTTTAGGCTTACGCTTAGAGATATTGTGGAAAAAACTACAACAGCCATAAGGTTACAATTATTTGCACCACTTGCAAAGGCTATGGGATTTAAAGAAGTTCCAACAATTGATTGGGACATAATTGGTGTAGATGAACAAGATAAAAAAGCTAAAAGAATTATTGAATATGTTAAAGCTGGGATATTTAGCTCACAAGATAAAGATGTAGTTAATTTAATAAGGGGGATGGAATATTTGGGGACAGATTTAGATATTGACCCGATTACTCCAGAAGATGAAGAACCGCAAAGCGAAGATGGTGTGAGAGAGGGGAAAGAAGATGCCAAAGATAATAACTGAAAGATTAAAACAAAATATAGAGGCTTATTCAACTAGTCCAGAAACTGCAAAAGGGATTTGGGGGGGGAGTGTCAGTTTAATATTATCAAGTAAGTTAAATAATAGGTTGGCGGGGAAGTTGTTCTATTTAGTAGGAGATAATTATAGTGAAAATCTAGCTTATGGTATTATAAAATTAATGCCTGGGGAAAAAGTTAGAAAAAATGATTTACCAAAACTTTCAGAACAACATGGTTTAACCAATGAACAAATTGAAAAGAAATGGCCAAATAAACAAGTCCTTTATTCATATAAGTTCAAAACCTTAGATATCTTTCCATCCCCCATCCTAGTAAAAGTTGATCCAAAAACAAAAATAATAGAAAACATGGGAACTAATGATGATATTTCTGAAATCGAATTAAATAAAAATCTTTTTAATGATATAATATTAAGTGAGAACTTTATAGGTTTTGAAGGTAACTCAATTTATATAAATGAAGCAATAGATTTAAATAATATTATAAGGGATAAGTTAAGTGAAGAATTACCATTTAGTCAATATGTTAATTTTAATAATGGTAATGTAGAATCAGGAGTTTATAGATTGAAACTTGAAAAAATAAATAATGATGCCACACCATTAGTAGAAGTTCCAAATAATAATAAAGAAGAATTTGAATTTGATGAAGAATTAAAAAGCAAATTGAATGATTCAACAAAATATGCTATTGAAGAAGTAATGTCTGATGATATTGTTATAATACAAAAAAGTGGTGAAGACATATCAGTTTTAAATAAAGGTGAAACCTCTTTTGAATTAACAAAAGAGTATGAATCTGATTTAAAGATGTTATATGGTGGAAGCTATGTAATAAAAGCATATAATTCTGATAAACTACAAGTATTTGATTGTTTATATTTTAATAGTTCAAATTTAACAGAAGATAAATGGTTTAATAGAAGGAACAAACTAAATTCTATGAACTTTAAAAATAATATACAAAAGCTTGACAGCACAGTTGTGGATTCAGTTGATAGCGTTATGATTGCAATTAAGCTAAGGAGTCTTGCAAAATCAGATGTTTCTGTTAAAGAATGTAATTTAACATATAATTTATCAAATGAGTATATTAAAAAATTTGTTTCAGAAGATGTTAGGGTTCATGATGTTTACGTAAATGATGTTGAAGAACAATTACTTACTTGTTCAAACGAGGGGTTCTTTAAAACTTGGAGTCCAAGAATGGCGTATTATTTAGGATTCATAGTTACAGATGGTCATGTCGATTACCCTAATGGTTTAGTTGAGATAATGATTAGTAATGAAGATAAAGAAATACTTAATGGTATTGCAAGTTCACTCGGCGGTATATCCCCAAAACCAATAAATAATTCATTAAGGTTAAGATGGAGATCTAAAAAGATGCTTGAAGATTTAAAGAAATTGAAAGCAACCGGATTAAAAGAATCAAGAACTACTTATAAAATAGTTCCAGAAGCATATAAGTGGGATTTCTTAAGAGGAATGTTTGATGCAGATGGAAATAATTATAAAGGCAGGTTACAAATGGATAATTCTTGTGGTGGATCACTTAAATGGGCTCATTCACAATTTAAAACAATAGCTGGGAAAGATGCACACATATATGAATATACCAAACATTGGAAGTCACCACACCACAAATTAGTTATACTAGGTGAAGGTGCAAAGAAATTACACAAAAAATTATATTCTAGAAAACCTTATCTAAGTAGAAAAGGTAAATTCACTGGTAAATAATATGGCAAGAGGCAGACAAGTTGGAACTACCGAAGTTTCACTAGTAGATATTAAAAAAATAATAGATATGACTCAAGAAGGTTATACTAGAAGAGAAATTGCTAATTCTGTAAATAGGGCGATGGACACGATTTATAGGTATCAGGTCAAATACAAAGTTCTTTAAATAACATTTATAAAGCTTTCGGTTTAGAAAGATATTTAAATACGAATAAATAATACTCTCTATATAAGTTTTTGGTAAATAAATTGGTTGACATAAATAATATAAAACTTCCTTACATTATAAGGGATAAAATACTTATGAGTCCTGGAATTTGGAATAATTTTTATTACTCTCCAGAAGAAATAAGAAATTCTTTTTCTAAAACAGATTGGAAGTCAAAAGAAGTAAGATCACTATTCTTAGATCATGTTGATAACATGAGCAAGGAATGGGTTGGTGAAATACAAAACCCGAGATTAGTTGGGGATGTTGTTAAAGGAGACCTTGTTATTGTAGATAGACCAACAGCCATTAAATTAGCATACGGTGCTAAAATGGGAATATCACCAAAAGTAATAGGTCAAACCGAAGATGGTGAGAATGTTATGCATCAATTTCTCTATGATAATTTTTCTGTCGTTATAAACCCAGCTGTTAAAACTGCTTGGATAAACAATATGGACATGGCTGCTTTTGAAAAAATAAGGAATGAAAAAGGAATGAGTCCTGATGAATTTTATGCAATTCCTATGGACCCGCCAAGTGCAAGTAAATTACCTATTTATGATGTAGCACATGTTAGAAATGCTCTTGCTAGAATAAATCAAGTAAGTGGCGTCTCTGAAGAAGTTTTGAAAAAAGCTTTGAATAAAATAAATGCAGCAGCAAAAAAGTTTAATATTAAAGTAAACGATAAAGAAAAGGAGGAAAATAATATGGATTCTAAAGAAGAATTAGATTCTGTTAGTATGGAAGAAGTAGATCAAGATTTAAATGATTACACTGATTTCGTTAAGCAAACTCGAAAAGAACACCCAGATTGGAGTTTTGAAGAAATTGCAGCAGAATACAAAAAAACACAAACAAATGCACAAGCAGAAGAAAAAGTAAACAAATTACTTGAATTAGCAGATCAACTTATCAGTCTTTCAGATGAATTAAAAGTAATTAGAGATGAAAGAAATGCAGATGAGGAAGAAGAAAAACCTGAAGATGCTAATAAGAAAGAGGAAGACAAACCTGAGGATGCAGAAAAAGATAAAGAAAACGTTGATGACAAAGATAAAGAAGAAAAGAAACCAGAAGACGATAAAGAAGAAGATATGCCCAAAGATGACAAAGAAGAAAAGAAACCTGATGAGAAACCAGCAGAACCAGTGAAACCAAAAGTTGAACCAAAAGTTGAACCAAAAGTTGAAGAAACACCTGAGGAAAAGAAAAAAAGGGAAGATGAAGAAGAAAAAGAGAATGCAGAAAAGGAATCATTAAAAAAACAAAATGAAAAACTTATGCAAAAAATGAAAGAGATGGATAAAAATAACACTCAAAAAATGAGTCAAATGTCTGATCAATTTAATGAATTGAAAAAGAAACTTGACGAACCAGACAAATTATCTGTGAAAACAGTTAATATGTCTAAAAATAATGAACCTAAAATAATGGAAGGTTCAGAAGACAAATGTTTTTTAAACGCATTAAAAGACGATTTAGGAGGAAAATAAAAAATGAAAAAAACAGTAAAAGAACTAGCTAATGAAACTACTACAAGTACATCTGGTATTAGTGATGTTCAAGGAAAAAGATGGTTAAAAAGCATCTTAAAAGCAGCAGAAGAAAATATGTATTTTAAACAATTTGCATATGAAACAGAAGCTGGAGCAGGAATTAAAGATTTATCAGTACCAATTTCAACAAGTAATAAATCATTCACAGATTATACTACACAAGCAACTGCAAGAACTATGACTGAAATTGATAATGTTACAGCAGTAGTATTTACACCAGCACCACACAAATTTGGTGCAACTATTGCAGCAGACGTTATTAGAACTTCACAAGTTGATGTTGTACAATTCGCAAGAGGGCAAATGGCATTAAGTATGTCTGACCAGATTGATACAGCTATGTCTTCATCAATTGCATTAGCAACTACAGGAAGTTTAGCAGCAAATATCTATGGTGGTGACGCAACTACACCCGCAACTTTAGCAACAGGAGACGTTTTTGAATTACCTATGGTATCAGAAGCAAAAAGAGCTTTAGCTTTAAGTAATTGGAGATCAAGTCCTGGGGCACCATTAGTATTATTTATCTCACCTTATGAGGAAAAAATATGTATGGATAGTTCACAATTTACTAACGCAGCAGAATATGGAAACAATGAAGTTGTAATGAATGGTGAAATTGGAAAATACTTAGGATTTAAGATAGTTGTAACTAATAACTTACCAAGTTATGATGCAGCAGACCAAGACGTAGCTATTGCTGGTGGAACTGGTATATGGGGTCCAGATGGACACACTTGTTTCGCTCTAAAAGCTAAAATAGCATATGGTTTAGTATGGGGATTAAAACCTAAACTAGATTGGGAATATGACAAAGACTTAGCAGCTTACAAAATATACTTAGATACAGCATATCATGCAGACACTCTTCAAGATGGTGCAATTGTTGATATCAGAGTAAGTAACGCTTAATTGCGTTAATTTTTTTATTTTTTTTATTATTTAGTTTACCTATTAACACTTCGCGAACTAAATAATTACAAAATACGAGGTAAAATAAAATGAGTAAATATGGATGGAAAAATAACAATTTAATAGCTAAAGATGTAACAATCGAAAGCGATTTATCAATAGAAGGAGATATGTCTTTTGGAGACGCTTCTACAGATACACTTACAGTAAATGGTTTATTTGTATCTGATGGAGATGTAGCTACAGCAATTAATGTATCAGGAACACCAGTTGGTAATGGATTAGATGCAGCAGCAGTATTACAACACGGTTCTTATAATACAGCAATAGCACACGGAACACAAACAGGTCACTTAGTATTGAATACTAATAATATAACAGCTGACACAGGCGCATATTATGTATTTGGTAGTATTGATAAAATAACAACAAGCGATGATAGTACAGGTTACATGAACCCAAGTTATGGTTTTTTATCTGTTGGTCATAACTTAGTAAATGGTTGGGCTGTAAGAGGTAGAGTAGATATTACAGATACTTGTGAAATAGGAGAAATGGCAGGATTGCTTGGTACTATGGAAGTAACAGCAAGTAAGACAATTACTCAAACTGGAGCACCACCTTTAGCAGCAGCAATACTTAGTGCAACTATTGGAGCAAGTGCAGCAGTAGAGCAAGAAGTTATGTGTTTAGAAATTAGACCACTTATTAAAGCAAATATAGTAGGTTCAAGTGCTGGTATTAGAGTTAATGTAAATTGCTCAAGTGCTAATTACTTAGACTATGGTATTGATATTAGAAGTATGAGTGCTAATCAAACAGCAGCTATGAGAGTATTATTCACAGGCGCAAGTGCATCATTACCAGCAGCTATTGTTTTAGAAGGACAAACTACAAGTACTTCAGTTATAACAAGCGGTATTAAGATGCAAGGTTCAACAACTTACTTTGCAGACTTCGATACAAGCGTAGATGCAGCACCATTCACAAAGAATAGTACTAAGAAATCAGGAACTTGTTCAGGTTGGATTTCAGTATTAGACCAAGATGGTACAATAGGTTATGTGAATGTTTACACAAATTAAATAACTTTTTTCTTTTTTTTTTGATTAAAAAAATAAAATAAAGGTGAGAAATAAAATGAAATTAAATATGTTAGAAAGATTAAAAATATTACAAATGTTACCAGAAACAGGAACTTTTATCACGCTAAATATTATTCAGAAATTTAAAGAGTCATTAGCACCAACAGAAAAAGAGTTAAAAGACTTTGAAATGGTTGAGAAAGATGGTAATATTACATGGAATAAGAAAGGCACAGAAGAAATTGAAATTGTTATTGGTGAAAAAGCAACAGATGTAGTAGTAGAAGCACTTGAAAAATTAGACAAAGAAAAAAAGTTAACTAATCAATATTTAAGTGTTTACGAGAAGTTTATTAAAAACAAAGAGGAATAATAAAATGCCAACAATAAAAGGACCAATAAAGATCAAAAATGGATTTAATGCTAGAGAATTTTTAGAAAAACACTCTAAAGATGCCAAGATTAAATTACCATTTTCAGCAACAGGATGGAAATCTAAAAAGAATTCTGACTTAGTAACTGGAAAGAAAGTAACTGGAAAGAAAGTAAAAGCAAAAAAGAAAAAGTAATACTAATTTTTTATTTTGAGATTAATACTCTCACCCACTTCGCTTGCGGGCCTTGATCTTCTAAGAAGACTTGCATCATTTTATCACCCTTGCCCGCAAGCTTTTTTTATCATAAGAAGAAAATGGCATATGTAACAGTAAACGAAGTTAGAAGCATAATTAACATATCTAGTTCTCAAATTGATGATAGTGAATTAACAAATATTATAACATTTTCAAGTTATCAATTAAATGAAGACTTACAAGTAGAGATAGATAGGGAAAGAATTGAGTATATTGATGATATAAAGACAAATAATATAAATGGTACTAATACTACTTATTATGTAAAAAATGGTTTTATAGGGGACTTAGATGATAATTTTGATGTTGATACAGATGACATCGAAGTTTGGAAAGAATATAATGAAACAAAGACTTATTTAACAATTAGTTCAATAGATGTTAAAGAAGGAAGTTTTGTAGTAAGTTTAGCCCCTGCAAATGAAGGAGAATATTATATTAAATACGCTTATTCTAAAGCAAGAATGGATACGCCTTCAAAGAAAGTTGTTTTGGCTGCAGCACAATTAGTTGCTGCTTGGGCTTATTCTAAATTAAATGTTGGTAAAGCACCTAGATTTAGAATGGGAAATCTTACAGTGTTCAGAGACACCTCTGCACATAAGTATTGGATGAGCCAATATAAAGAAACAATAGCTAAGATAAATAGTGAGTGGATGGTTCAATTCGCTGATTCTGTTGAAGGGCAAGAAATATAGGTGAGAAAATGAGCACTATATTATGTGATGGAACAGACACTGATGAAATAATTAATGAGTTTGGAACAGAAATAACCATCATCTCGGTTACAACAACTTATTCTAATGATGAATATCATGAACCTATAGAAGCAGAAACAGAAGTGACAACAACAGGTGTTGTCGAAACTGTTAGTTCTGAAGAAGATAGGGTTAAAGAAGGTTTATTTCAAACTGGAGATATTTATGTCCATTTAAAAATGGGTGATCAACAATATGCCTCAATAGGCAATTACATTATTTACTCAAATGATAAATATAAAATCAAAATAGTAAATAAAGAACAAAGAGGAGATGTTGTTTACGTAACTGGTGTTGGTGCATCAATTTATGAAAGAAATGCCTCATAATTTTAGATAATATTATAAATACGATTAAATATAATATTTATTAGAGCTGATAGCTCGAATCTTGGCTGATAGCCAAACAGTATGTGTGATACACTATGGTAGTTACAAAAGCAAAATTAAAAGACTCAATATATAAATTATTTTATAATACAATAGTTGATAATTATGGTAATCCACACACTACAAGGTTTTTA
>Ga0208905_1001147_pt1 | contig 13396 bp, 8 predicted proteins | sample AntAceMetag02UKS_FD_184776 | JGI IMG/M metagenome (GOLD analysis project Ga0208905, IMG submission 184776) | Saline lake microbial communities from Ace Lake, Antarctica - Antarctic Ace Lake Metagenome 02UKS (SPAdes) (version 2) | ecosystem: Environmental > Aquatic > Non-marine Saline and Alkaline... | reverse complement strand
AACTGTGTTTTCCGCAGGGACAGGGAATGTCACTGAGTGGCATGCCGATATATTGTTCGTAGGAGTCCGGCAGGAACGGGTAGACCTTCCGCAGGGGGTCAAAATCGTCTGCGTTGTAGATCAGTTCCGCTTCAAGTCCCCGGTCACGGATGGCTTTAAAGACGAGGTCGCCGGTAAGACTCTCGCGCATATTGCCGATATGGATCGGGCCTGACGGGGTAATGCCCGTTGCTATCCGGTGCGGAATCGTCTGATCGACGTCCGCTGCTGTCACATCTGCCCAGTGTATTTTTTCACTCACGTATTCTTCCACCAGAATTGTATTCGTGCACATATATTGGCGTTCTTAGATTAACAACATTCAGGTATGGGCGGGTTTACGGCAACGACTTTTATATGCTCTGCGGGTTATATTGTCGTTTAGGATGGATGCTGCATATCGTGAGCAGGGCCTTTCGGAAATAATCGGTTTTATACTGCTTATTGCTATTTTGATGGTCGCACTGACGGTCTACTTTACCTATACGGTTCCGGCGATTGGCCGTGAGGGTGAGATAAACCATATGACGACTATCAAAAATGATTTTGTGCAGTACAAGATTATGATGGACTCGCTCTGGATCAACGATGCTGAGGGAGTACTGGTAAGCACTTCGGTGGATCTGGGCACTGGTGGAACGGCTTCAGAGAGCGGGATTTTTGACGCCGCCCTGTTGCAGCCGATTGCGTCCGGCGGTTTGATCTCGATTAATCAGACGACGGATACACTGAATATTACCGGGACGGGCTCCAGTGGTGCTCCGGCGGTGGCGTATCATCTTGGCGATGTGACCTATACCTCGGCGAACCGGTACTGGATTGATCAGGATTATCTGTACCAGTCTGGTGCGGTTGTGCTGATTCAGGATGAGGACGCGGTGGTCCGGGCCTCGCCGCCGCTTTGTATTACCCGGAATACTGATGGAACGGCGAATACTACGGCCGTCTCGCTCATTGTAATTCAGACTCATGGTAATCAGATTCTGAGTGGATGGGGGCCGGTCCGGATTGATACGTCCTATGATTCAAACAGCACGCAGGAGGCCAGCTGGTCAGATCTGGATACGCTGACGCTGAAGGTGGAGTCTGATGATGCGTCTCACCGTGCAGCATGGAAACGGGTGTTTGAGGATGCGGTCAGCAGATATTCGATATCTCCTGCTTGGTATACTATTACCGATGATGGTAATTCGGTCAGTATCGTGATTGCAGGCGCCAACGTTATTTCCCTGGATCTTAAGGCCGTTACGTTCACGGCAACGGCGCAGACTGCGCTGTCGATGATAACATAATGGAAAGGAGGATGCTGATATGAAAGGGAATCCGGGTTTTGATTATGATGCTGTCTCTGAAATAGTCGGGGCAATTCTGCTCATTGCGATGACGGTTCTCGCTGCATCGGTGGTCGGGGTCTATATATTCTCTCAGCCTCAGGCTGAGCCGGTAGACCGGGCAGAGATTCTGATCTCGGCAAATACCACGACGGTCTTCTTCCAGAATATGGGTGGTGATTCCTTAAGCGAATCTAATCTGGCCCTTTACTATAATGGTGTCAATGTGAGCTTTGACGGCAGTTCGTCATGGCCGTTTATGCCGGGCGGTAACGTTACCTACACGCCACCATTACCCCCACCCACGACAAACCTTTCTGATTCTGTGTATCTGGTCTATACCGGGCTCTCTTCAGAAGGAGTTCTCCTGGATATTCTCGTTGAGGAAAATCAGGTTGACCGGTCTTCCTGGGCGGTAACCGTCCCCGGCCCGATTCCGACGTCTACCAGTGGTGGCGGACCACCCGAGCCCCCGACGCCCGCTGAAGCTGGTGAATTAATCTGGAACTATACGAACTTTAACTCCACTCAGTTCTCACAGTTGGGAAATTTCAAAAACTGCATTGTTGCCGGGAAGCATTATAATTTCACTGTTGATTCGGTTGACAACTGGGTGAGGTATGTCGGGGGAAATGTTCCTCTTTCCACTGGCGATACGGTGAGTATTGTTACAGCAAACTGTGACTGGATGTCTTATTACGCGGTTGGAAAGACTGGCATCGAGATCTCGTTTGACGATGTGTATCTGTATAAAAATGGTGTCAGTGTCGAAGTAAAGCCAAATGGCGACCCTACAAGTATTCAGATTGTAAGCTCAAAAATCAGCGAATATTCCAATATCGATTCGACACTGACGGTTGACACCAGTCTCAGTACTGGTGATGGATGGGTCACCTTCTGGCAGAACGGAACTCTAATTCTTAACAGCGTATTTACAACGAACTATGTGTTCTCCAACTTCATGCCGACAGATACCGGGCTGATGCTGATTGATCTCCGGACCAGTAACCCTCAGCGGTTTTACATGCTGGCATATTGTGACGTTTCACCACCAGTCTGAGAAGGTAGGTTCAGGACGTAAGAGATGAAAAACGAAAACGCCGTTTCAGAAGTCATCGGGGCCATCATTCTGATAGGCATCTTTGCGGTGGTTGCCGCTGTGGTGATTGTTGCTCTTGAAACCGGACCATCTGCTGATGTAACCGAACCGGCGATCATTCTCACCTCCGAGTATCGCTATGCTGACGGAAAACTGGTTCTGTCTCATGCCGGTGGCGATCCGCTTGAGCGTGCCGATATTGTGATTCGGGTTGATGGTACCGATCAGACCAATAATTTCGTAAACGATTCCGGATCTCCTGACTGGACGGAATGGAAGGCAGGAGAGAAACTCTATTACACTCCGGGAGGGCAACCGGCCGGGGTGCAGATTATTGGCACGAATACCGGTTATGGCGACGTGCTGATCTACACGACGGGAGAAATCGGTGCCATTCCGACCGTTACCACTGTCCCTGTCCCAACGCCAACCGGGAATGTTACACCACCACCGCCGGTGGTCAGCTTCACCGGGATGCCACTTCTTGGACAGGCACCCCTCATCGTTCAGTTTACAGATCTCACAACCAATTCACCGACCTCCTGGCTCTGGAATTTTGGGGACAATACAAGCAGCACGACCCAGAACCCCCAGCACAACTACTGGTATGCTGGGAATTATTCTGTCACGCTCCAGGCTGAGAACGGGGGCGGAAATGACACCCTGACAAAAACAGACTATATCACCGTGCTTCCGTATGTTATCAGGGTAAACACCGGCGGGCCACAGTACACCGACGGGAATGGGAATATCTGGCTCGCGGATCAGGGTTATAACGGAAGCTGGGGCTATATGGCCCGTTCTAATTCATATACTACCGGTTCAGCCATCAGTGGTACGACCGATGATACCCTGTACCAGAGTGAGACCTACTATAACAGCGATCTGGAGTACCGGTTCTCCAATGTGCCGGACGGTATCTATAATGTCATGCTGAAGTTTGCTGAGATCTATTCCGGGACTTTTGGTGATGGTCTGCGAGTCTTTGATCTTCAGGTGGAGAACGCTACCCCGCAGGTCACCGGTTTTGATATCTACTCTCTTGTCGGGGGTAATGCGGCGTATGATATCTCGTTTAATGTAACCGTTGCTGACGGCGAGCTGAATATCTTCCTCCTTCAGGACGTGGAAAATCCCAAGATCTCTGCGATTGAAATCTCGACTGCGTGGTATAACGGCACACAGCCAACTCCGGTGCCAGTCGCTGACTTCACCTCGAATGTGACAAACGGCACTGCTCCACTCGCAGTGCAGTTTAACGACACGTCGACGAATCTGCCGACTGTCTGGTTCTGGGACTTCGGGGACGGAGCAAATTCGACGGTGCAGAACCCGGTCCACACCTACTCGATAGTCGGGCTCTACAACGTCTCGCTGACTGCGGAAAATGCCTATGGGAATGACACCGAGACAAAGATTGACTACATTAATGTCACCCAGGCTGGTGGAGGAGCAGGTAATCTTATTCTCGATACTATCACAAGGTCTGGTATTTTCAAGGAAGGCAGCACCCTGACCTTCAGAAGTTCTGCCACAAATGTCAATAACCGGTATATCGTGTTCAATGGTGTCACGACTATTGATATCGGACTGAATAATGATGTGACCTTGGTCATCAATAGCGACCAGATTGGGACGATTGCGGCAACCACGACAACCCAGAGCCCGCCGCTGAGAATCACAACTCTTGAGTTTTCGAATGTAAGTATCTATGATGGCGGTGTCCTGCAGGGAACTGGCAGCATTGCGCTCACGGCGGGTAATGACCGGCTAAGTCGGGTAACGATTACCGAGTCGGCCCTCACCCTTGCAGTGCCTTATCAGGTGAACCCAACCTCGTCGCTGACAGTGGACGGTGTGCCCGTTGGGACCGGAAACTCGGGTATTATCCTGTATAATATCACAAATGATGTTGACGACGACATGGACGTCACGATTGTGCCAGTTACCCCCTCGACCTATGCGAAGGTGGCGGTGGGCAGTTATGAGCTCTACTCGCTCAACCCCGGATTCACTGCAAATGTAACGAATGGCACGGCTCCGCTTGCCGTTGCGTTCACGGATAGTTCCACCGGCAGTATCGTATCACGGAGCTGGGACTTTGGTGGTCAGGGTAGTTCGACTGCGACAAATCCGGAGTTTGTGTTTACCAGTGCCGGGAACTATACTGTCGTTCTGGGTGTGATCGGTCCGGCGGGTGAGATCATTAATGCTAGTCAGGTTATCAGTGTGGTAAGTGCACCATCCCCACCGGTTGCGGCCTTCAGTGCGAATGTGACCTCCGGTACGGCTCCGCTGTGTGTTCTGTTTACAGACGCTTCGACGAATACACCGACTTCATGGTCCTGGACTTTTGAAGACGGTGGGAATTCAACTGACCAGAACCCAGTTCATACCTATAATTCAGCCGGGACCTATACTGTGGTGCTCACGGCCACGAACGTGTATGGGTCGGATACTGAGACAAAGACTGCGTATGTCACAGTATCATCTGCCCCCGTAACACTCTATGAGATGACTGTCTATGGAAGGGCCTACACGTTAGGTGATGGTGGCACCTTTGGTTTTGAAGTAACGGGATCCGGGTCGGATCTTACCTATCTTCAGGGTAGTAATACCCGTACCTATGACTTTTCAGTAGGAGATATGGTAGTGATCGTGCTGGAAGGGGATCAAACCGGTGTTCTTAGTGGGAATAATAATTTCTACTCCTTGTCTCTGGCAAATGCTGATCTCTATGTGGATGGCAGCCGGGAGCTGAATAATGTGGAGATGACTGGTATCTGGGTGAGTGGATATGATGATTTCACTTCAGATGTTGTGCTGACTGCCCCAAATACCGGATCCTGGGCCTATTTACGTGTTGATGGCTCAAATGTTTATTCTGGTTCTTCGACGCCTGGTATCATACTATACAATGTTCAGCCATACACTAACGGCAAAATGAATCTGGATGGTGGTACCTGGCTTCGGGTCGGAGCAACGGGATACTCGACATTTTAGAAATAGTGACGGGTGAAATAGAGTTCTGCCGGTGGGATGTATCTGGGGGGGTGGACCCCCCCCCCTCCAACACCGTTCCGAATAAAGTGGATTTTTCTATTGTTTCCTTTAAGTGTCTGTTCTCTCTTATTCCACCTTCATCATTTCGTCATAGCAGCCTTCCATGGTATACATTACCATCCCGTCAATGGTGCCTGTATCATCACGGGTGAAGAGGAATGAATCTGCTGATTCAGGTGTCACAAAAAACGTGTCGTTGCCTTCAAAAAAGAGTTCAACGGTCTCATGGGGCACAGCTGAGTTATAGAACAAACGGGTTCCGTCGGGGATTACGATAAAGGTCCATGTCTCTTCCCATACTGGTTCATAGACTCCGGCATATTCCTCAAGCTCTTCTTCTGTCAGAGGAACGGCCTGGCGTTCAATCTTTTTGGGCAGGGAATACGGTTCACCAAAAACAATCGCCGAGAGGTCTCTCGTGAGGCCTGCCATCGGGGTTCTGTCATAGTTTGAAAGGTACATGAGACTCACGCCTTCATCCGGATAATAAAGTGTGTACGAAATGAACCCGAAGTTGCGTCCGCCGTGGCCGGCAACGGTGCGGTTGAACATCTTCCCGCTGACAATCCCGTAATCATTTTCGGCCATCTCATCCATCGATGCCGATGTGAGAATTGCGCCGGGCGTGTGGAATGCCTGTTCCCAGAGGTGGAGGTCTTCTGTTGTGGAATGCAGCGAACCGGCACCGTAGGAATTATGGATGTTCTGGAGATCATAATGGATGGGTTTTCCGTTCATGGTGGTATAGCCACTTGCACGGCCTGAGAAAACATCACGGGCATTGTCCTGTCCGGTGCTCATCATCCCGAGCGGTTCAAAGATGTTCTCACGGAGATATTCGTCATAGGACTGGCCCGATGCCTGTTCAATGATGTAGGCCAACGTGATGTACCCGTTATTGGAATAGGTGTAGCCTTTGCCCGGTTCGAACGTGAGTGGGAGGGCGGTAAACCGGTTCACGAGTTCGGGGAGGGGGATGTCGACCGGGTCTGTTAGCAGAAATCCTCCCTCGGACGGGATACCTGAAGTGTGATTCAACAGATGGTAAATCCTGATGTCTTTCCATCGGGGGGCATCGGCAACATACCATGAGACCGGGTCGGTGACATTGAGCTTGCCCTGCTCCTGTAGTTTCATGATGCCGGCAGCGGTGAACTGCTTGGTGTTGGAGCCGATGGGGAAGACGGTCTGTGGTGTGTTGGGGACGGAGAATTCGTAGTTCGCCAGACCGTAGCCTTTTGATAGTAACACCGTTTCATCCTTTGCCACCAGCACGGCTCCGCTAAACCGGCCGGCATCGGTAAGGGCTGTCATGTATTCGTCAAGGTTTTGTGCAGTTGTCTGATCAGCCTGAGAGAGTGACGATGGTGCAGATTGTGCTGCCGGGTTCTGTGTGACACAGCCGGAAGTCAGGATAATGATGGTGACAAGGAACACCAAAAGAAGTTCTGTATTTTTTAGTTTCATGATGATCTCCCGATTCTTTTCCTGAATCTCCCGGAGTTTCATTCCTCTTTGAATCTGGGGTTTGTAATCAGGATAAGTGAGAATGATAATTATGAGGTAAAGTAATTTTTGCCTGAGGGGAGACGGTATGGGAAGAGCGATACATGCTCTCTGTTTTCAAAACAGTTTTCATCCTGAAAAAATTGTTGCAATCCTGCCTCCCTTCAGGTATGGTTTTATCTATCTATGCTCCTTCCCGCTCTCACGCGTGTGGAACCCTCGTATACTCGGCAATCTCCCGGTTTGTCGTGCAGAGATCTCCCACCGAGAGCTCATGAATATCCGCATGCCCGGTCAGACGTGCAAAGTGTTCCAGCTCATCAATAAGGGCCGAGAGGAAATTCGTCAGGCGCCCAGCTTCCTCATCCGTATCAAACCGGCTACACAGGGTAGGATTATGCGTCGTAATCCCCCGGGGGCACATGCCGGTGTGGCAGATGCGGAACTGATCACACCCCAGTGCCATCAGGCAGGCAGTGCCAAGGGCAACGGCATCGGCACCCATGGCAAGGGCTTTTACAATGTCGGCCGAGGTGCGGAATCCCCCGGTTGCAATCAGGGAAATTTCACCGTCTGTCTGGTCGTCAAGCACCTGGCGGGCCCGGTTGATAGCGTAGATGGTCGGCACTGAGAGAGCGTCTTTGATGATCTTCGGCGCTGCTCCGGTACCGCCCGGCCGGCCGTCAATCGTGATAAAGTCCGGCGCTGCGGCTATGGCGACCGCCATATCACCTTCCACGTCTCCGGCCGCGATTTTGATGCCAATTGGCCGCCCGCCGGAGCGTTCACGTAAGGAGGATACGAGATTTTTCAGGTCATCAGGGCCTGAAATGCCGGGGAACCGTGCAGGGCTTTCCACATCTGAGCCGGGGGATACGTTTCGGATTGCTGCGATATCTGGTGCGACCTTGTCCGCCGGTAACAGACCGCCCAGACCGGCCTTGGCCGACTGACCGATCTTTATCTCGATAGCATCTGAAGTCCTGAGGTTTTCGTCGGTGACACTATACTGATTTGGCACATATTCGAAGATGTAGCGATACGCTGCCGCTTTCTCTTCTGGCAGGATGCCACCCTCTCCTGAGGAGCAGGCAATCTTCACCGCTGCCGAACCCTTCGCAAGGGCCGTCTTCACTTCCTTTCCCAGTGCCCCGAAGGACATATGTGAGACCGTCACGGGGGCGTGTACCACAAGTGGGATTGCGGCGTTCGGGCCGATGACCGTTTTGAGGCTGACTTCTTCGTTCGGGTTCAGAGGTTGCCGGGCGAGCTGAGCGCCGAGCACAAGGATATCGTCCCATGAGATGACGGGAAGGGCGGTTCGCATCGGTTCAGGCACCGACGTACCAGTCTTGGCCATCTGTTGGATGGTTTGTATATGGTGGAGATATTCAGCGTCCTGTTCTGAGTTCCACGGCGCCGGACTGGCCCCGTTTTCACAACTGGCGATGGGTTTTAAGTGGGTATTGTCGGAGTCACAGACCGGGCAGACCCACCCTGTTGGGAAGGCCTCGGGCAGGGTACCGGGAGGGATGCCCATCTTCATAGCTCCCTCGTCTGAGTCGTATTCAAACATCTCGCAGATTTCACAGCGGTAGCGTGTCATGGTTTTTGGCTCCTTTTCTCTCTTAGTAATTGTAAGATATAGTCAGTGTGGTGCCGGGTCATGTACGTTATCCTATGAAGGGAGAGAGGAAAATGGTATCTGAGGATTGGGTGAGATTTGGTGAGTGATGCTGGTGGCAGGCAGTGTCTTCTGAAATACCATTTTTCTGTTCGCAATAAAATTAGCACAAATCCCGGTGACGTCCATGAATGCCATCTTATGTGCTATCGCGTCAATATTCCTTTAGGAATGAAAAGATCTGCCGACCTCCCGAAAACAGACAGCTGCACCGAGGAAGCCGACCGCATCCAGCGGTTCTTTGGCCGGCCCTTCTTTTTGAGCCTCACCATTGGCATCCCATTCTGTATCTTCAAACTGCTCTTTGGCGTCACCGCTGTCCGCATTGGGATGGAAACATCGCCCGCACTCGTCTGGTTTGGCTGGTTTGTTATCATATGGGCAACCGCGGACCTGCTCATGAATGCCGGAAGAAGTGTGCTCGACTTTCTTAGACTCCCGGCACCGTTTGAGTACTGCACGATTGCACAGATTGGTCATGTTGCCGGACGACCACTCGCTTTTCTTGCCGTTGATACCGTTCTCTCTTTTTCTATCATCTGCTTCATGCTCTGGTCTCAGTGGATTGTTGAGCTTTCCACTGTTGAGGGGTACATCTGGTTTGCTGCCACCACTATGAATCTGATCAGTATCTCGATAGTGTCTCTCTATAACGAGATGAGGAGAGAGTGAGTACGGTGCCAGCGTTCAAACGTGGCCCAGACATTCAAAATCGACAAATCCTCTGCGCGGATCGGTGTGAATGAGGCGCACTTCTACCTTCTGGCCCACTTTCAGGCATTTTGTGCCCCGCATAACTTTGCCCTCCGCCGGTGGGGTGATGAGCCGTACATAGGTGCCTTTCTCCGAGGCGCCGGTGACAAACCCCTCAAATATCTCTCCCACTCTGTCATGGAGGAGCACGGCCGCTGCTGCTTTGCGCATGAACCGCTCAACTTTCTTCGACTTTTTTTCCCGGTCCGATAGCCAGGCGGACTCTTCCTGTAAATCTTCGTAGGTATATGGGCAGTGTTGTTTGTCAAGGACTGATTTAACCAGTCGCTGGATGATGAGATCGGTATACCGCCTATTTGGTGCGGTGGAATGCGTATAGTCAGTAACTGCAAGAGCAAAGTGACCAACCGGTTTCCGGTGGGGGTCGCGGGCGATGTATTCTCCTGGCCCCATCAGTTTAACTATCGTAAGAGAAAGATCAGGAAATGTCTCCGGGTCCCTCTCCCGTTCACTGTCAAGGAACAGGGAGAGTTCTTTTGCATCCGGCTTTTTCGGCAGTTTCCAGCCGTATTTCGCCGCAGTCTCAACGATTCCATCCCAGTATTTTGGAGTCACGACAACCCGTTCGATCATCGGTAACCCGGCATCTTCCAGGTAGCCAACCGTTGTTCCGTTGGCGGCGACCATGAACTCCTCAATCACCTGGCGGGCCAGATCCTGGCGTTGCACCACAAGATCCCGTACCTGGCCTTCTTCCACCACCGGCTCTGCTTCGATAGTCCTGAGATCAAGAGCGCCATGCTTCATGCGGTGGCGTCGTAATCGCTGTGCTGCTTCATGCTGAAGGCGGATTTGTTCTTCAAGTCCCGGCAGGAAACTGACTGGTGGGGGAATCTCGCGGGTCCCTTCCAGCCATTCTCCGACCTCTTCATAGATGAGTTTCGCCTTGTTTGCGATAATGGCCCGGTACAGACTTCCGTGGCGGGTGCTTCCATCCGGGAGAACGTCATACTCGATGACAACAGCCATGCAGTCCTGTCCCGGTAACAGAGAGGTGATCCCTTTGGACAGGTGGTCGGGAAGCATGGGGAATGTCACAATCCCGGTATAAACCGATGTGCCGTTATGTGCGGCGTACTGGTCAGCAAAAGAATATTTTGGGACATATAAATCGACATCAGAGATAGCAATTTTCACGTGAATCTCTCCATCCTTCCCTTCTTCACAGTATTCAATCTGGTCAAGGTCCATGGAGTCAAAATTGTCTATGGATGACCAGAGGAGAGAACGAAGATCACGGGTATCTGTTCCTCTGTCCCGTAATGCCGGTTGAATGGTATTGACTTCGTGAAGGAGCGATTTGGGAAATTCGGGATTAAATCCGAATCGCTCCATGGCTCCCCATGCGATAGCGACGAGGTCAACGTGCTGACGTCGGTTCATGTGTATGTGAGATCATGCCTGTTATGGCTTATATATATCTGGGTTTTTACTGTTCCTCTGCTCTCCAGAGGCGGAGTGTGGGTGGAAGCGGGGGCTGTTCAGGGGTTTTACAGGGGGACAGGGTGCGGTGTGGCCAGATAAATCACACCCTCTCCTGACATCTTCTCTTAATACTGAAAGGATATATGTACCTAAGGAGAAGAATCAGAGATATGGAGGAACTATGACCCGAACGGACGACTGTGACGTATTGATAATCGGAGCCGGGCCGGCCGGGCTCTTCTGTGCACTCCATGCTACGGAGATGGGCCGCCGGGTGATCGTACTTGAAAAGAACGGCACCTGTGGGAAAAAACTCCTCCTCACGGGCGCCGGGCAGTGCAACCTCACCCACAGCGGCGATATCCGCGAGTTCTTTTCCCACTACGGGGACAACGGGGCATTCCTTCGACCGGCGCTTCTTGGGTTTACCAACCAGAACCTCATCGGCTTCTTTGAGAGCCGTGGGCTTGTTATGGAAACAGATGAGAACCGGAAAGTCTTCCCCATAACACGACAGGCATCCGACGTGCTTGATCTTCTCCTCTTTGAATGCAACCAACGGGGGGTTACGGTGCGGTGCAGTGAAGCAGTCATGCAGGTCAAAAAGAATAAGGATGAGGGTGGCTTTTCGGTGAAAACCAAAAAGAGCTGGTATTCTGCCCAAAATGTCGTCATCGCGACCGGTGGGATGTCGTACCCAGCTACGGGTTCAACGGGTGACGGCTACCGGATAGCAGCCGGACTCGACCAGCCGGTGACGGAGATTCGCCCGGCACTCGCAGCTATCTATGTCAGGGAATATCCATTCTCTCATCTCTCAGGGCTATCGTTTGCAAACGTCGTGGTCTCGCTCTTCAGGGAGAATAAAAAAATCCACCAGTCCACCGGCGACCTGCTGTTCACCCACAAGGGCCTCTCCGGCCCGGTTATTTTCCATCTGTCACGATATATCAAAGCCGGCGACCTACTGAAGATCTCCTTTCTCCCCGGTATGGACCGCGAGACACTCCTGAACGGCCTGATTGAGAAGACGGCGGCGCATGGTAAACGGCAGCTGAAGACCATCCTTTCAGAATATCATCTTCCCGAACGGTTCGTGAAAGAGCTGCTGGCACAGGCAGATATCCCTGTGGATTCTACGTGTGCCCATCTATCAAAAAAAGCCAGAAATACGCTCATTGGGTATCTCACCGCATATCCCTTCGGTGTGAAGTCTTGTGGCGGATTTAACGAGGCGATGGTGACCGCGGGCGGCGTTTCCCTCGACAGCGTCAGGCCGAAGACGATGGAATCGAAACTCGTGCCCGGCCTTTATTTCATTGGCGAGGTGCTCGATATCGACGGCGACACCGGGGGCTATAACCTCCAGGCCGCATTCTCGACCGGATTTGTGGCGGCCAAAAATATTGGTAACAGTGCCGGCACGGCGGAGAGAAGCGGAGCTGTGCGGCTGGAGAGGGGGTCACTTTCAGAGGCTTGGGGGTTTACTCAAGGGAATGACAACAGTTTTCCTGTTAGAGAGGTATCAAAAAGAGAAAAATATAGGAGAAAACTGTAAAGAGAGATCAGGGGTAGGAAGTAAAGCTACCTTTTCTTAGCTTTTCCGTCTCAGAATTACCGCCGCTCCAAGTCCAACAAGCAAACCTGCAACACCAAACGGTGAGGCTGTTTCTTCAGGCACCGGAACCGTTTCTTTAGAATCTGTAGACACTACGTCTGAATAATCAGACGGGAGGAGAACATCCTCTACTTCATCCCCTGTTCGCTCTCCAACATCCAAAATCTCACCGGCTATACATCCGAGAGCAATCCATCCAACGCCCGGACAGGTTGCTTCAGAAATCACTGTATATGTATCCTTACCTGTTATCTCAACAGAATACTCGTTCCAGACTCCCTCATCTGAATCATACTGCCAAAGTGCCGGTAGAGCATTTTGCTCTGTAAGCCAGTCTCCCGGGATCTCAAACGTGTAGGTAATTTTAGCAATGTCTATAGCGTCTGCTTTATACAGAGTTACCAGATCATACTGGTAAATATCAGCATCTAAAGGTTCCACGCCATCTTCCGGTCCTGATTTCCATTCGACAGTAATCATCAGTTCAGGTATGTTTACTGCCGGAAGAATGGTAACCTTAGTCACCGCCGTGTTTTTTATCATCAGGGTGGTCTCTTCACCCGCTTTTAGATCAGAAACTGCACCGACACCCGTTTGAAATCCACCTCCGGAACCTGAAGAACTGCTGCCGCCTCCTGAAGAAGCAGGCACTGATGCTACAGCATAAACTGATAACCCATCGGTTGTTACCTGAAACACAGAATTTTCACCTGAAATGCCAACAAACGTCGGAATGATTTCAACAGAATTTCCGTCATCTTTCCAGCGAAGAATACGGATATAATCATTGCCACCCCTCGCTTCCACCCAGGCGGTCTTCACCGAAAAGTTCAGCGTTACTTCCGTAATTGCAGAAT
>Ga0208905_1001143_pt1 | contig 13421 bp, 11 predicted proteins | sample AntAceMetag02UKS_FD_184776 | JGI IMG/M metagenome (GOLD analysis project Ga0208905, IMG submission 184776) | Saline lake microbial communities from Ace Lake, Antarctica - Antarctic Ace Lake Metagenome 02UKS (SPAdes) (version 2) | ecosystem: Environmental > Aquatic > Non-marine Saline and... | reverse complement strand
CTCGGGAGCCGCTCTACCCGTTTCTGTGCGTACCAGACGTCCAAATGGTCTGCGTACACCCTGATCTCAACCTTTTCCTTGATTAACCGGCTATGAACTGAATAGACATTGTGCAGCACTCGAATCGTGCTGCTTGGCCCAACGCTTACAACCAGTTTCTTACAGTCTTCCAGCCTCCTCTCAGGTAAGGCCCGCAATACTCTCATCTCTTCACGTAATCGTTCATGACGCCCACTGTTGAGCTGTCTTAACATATCCTCAAGAAACAGTTCATAGGCCTTACGATTTTCAAAATCCCGACTGCCTCGTAACATCAATGCCTGGTCTATGGCTCTTTTTAAACGGTGGTGCCGCTGTTCCACATCTCCGTTTTCGTTTCCCTTCCCAGCTTGGATCTTTTCGCCTTCCAGCTTGTAATGTTTTAACAACCCCTCATAACGCTGTGTAAATTCCCTGGGGTTACTTAAGTTGTTCAATGCCGCTGACAAACTATCCGTCCTGTGTCTCTTGGGGACACCACCCAGTTTCCATAGCGCACGCTGCAAACCAGAACTGAGACTCTCGTAACTCTCTGAAAAACATATGCTCCCCGTCTCCCAATTAGAGTAGGTCAAAACAAAATGATACAGCATATGATCAAATGGCTGACCCTGTATCGTAATCCCAAGTTGTCCCATTCGAGTAAAGTCCGATGCGCCAAGAACACCAGGATGATGCTCCTGGGGGAAAAATACCTCCTTGCCCGGTCCTTCAAGGGCACGCCACATTTTTAAACGCCGTTGTAATGTACGCAACTGACCATCGGAAAATCGCCCCGGATATTTCCGCTGCAAGGCATCAAACAGGGTCTTCGCCTCCAGATTCGGGAAAACCTCCAACTTCTCCAAAACTTCACCCCAAATCTCCTCAAAGGGATCTTCTCGCGTCCGCCAGGTGTGTGACTCTTTTACTTCGCTCGGAAGCTTTCCTACCCGAATGTACTTACGTGCCGTCTTCTCATCCATTCCCGTCTTTAATGCCGCTACCATCAATTTCTCTCCCGTCTCCATCAATTGCATCAACCTCCTGACTTGCCTGTCTGTAACCATCTCTTATCCTCCTTACAGAAGGAAAAAAGATAGCACAGCATTATCTTTGAAACGGGAATTTTAATTGTCGTTAACAGGGAATCCTAATTGTCGCTGATCATGCCGCCCTTGTAGTTCGCAAAGGCAATACATTCTGCAATCTCAGACATAGGTGCCCCCTTCGTGTTTAGATATGTTGTTTATTCGGAAGCATTTCGACGCACTCCGAGTCATTGCAATATTGAAACTTGAAACTCGATACTTGATACGTAATCGTTCACGGGAAATATGTTTCATATTATAATCCATCCCTCAGCAACTGTTTGATCGTATCGTAGACCGTATCGATTTCCGTCACCTTGTCGAAGAAGTAATCGGCGCCCAGGGCCTGACATTTTTTCCGATATTGGGGATAGGCATAGTTCGTGAGCATTATGACGATGGGTGACGGATTTTCTCTTTTTATCTCTTTCAATACATCCATCCCGTTGCCGCTATTGTCGAGGCGGATGTCGAGGATCACCACCTCAGGTTTCAGTTTCACGATGGATTGAATCGCATCACGCGCATTCAGCGCCTGCCCGGCGATTTTGAGACCGTCGATTCTGGATATCATGGTTGACAGTTTTTCGAGCACTTTGGATGAATCATCAACGAGGAATACCTTCATTTTTACACCCCATAATAATGATCATTTTGATAACGATCGGTGAACAGCAGGCATTTCACGACGAACGCCTCTTACGGACGAATTCTATCGCACCTGGAAAGGGCTTGTCTGTAGGGATATGCTGATTATTTTGTAAGGGTATGCTGATTATTTTGTAAGGGTATGCTGATTATACTCGATTAATCTGTTCTTCAGGGCGTAGCCGACGAGGTCGGCGTTGGTCGTCATGTTCATTTTCGCCAGAATGTGGGCACGGTAACTGCTCACTGTCTTGGCGCTGATGCGTAGGGTCGTGCCGATTTCCTTGAGAGACTTCCCTGAAGCGATCATGCGCATGATCTGGAATTCACGGGCGGAAAGATTCTCATGGAGCGGTGTATCCGGGGAAACCAGCTCCGACACCAGACTTTCAGCGAGAGAAGTGCTGACGTATTTTCCGCCGGCCTTGATCTTCCGGATCGCCTTGATCAGCTCTTCGGGAACGCTGTCCTTCATCAGGTAGCCCGAGGCTCCGCTCTTGAGGGCTCGGATGGCGTATACTTTCTCCTCATGGATACTCATGATCAGGACCGGTTGGGTCGGAGAGATGGATTTTAATTGATTCAGGACTTCGAGTCCGCTGAAATCGGGAAGGGCAATATCAAGGATAACCACATCGCAGGCGGTCCGGCGGAAAAGACTGATCGCATCGCGGGCGTTTTCCGCCTCGCCTGCTATCTCCATGTCCTCTTCCGCTGTGATGATCTGCTTTAAGCCGCGCCGCACGACGGGATGGTCGTCGACGATAATCACTCTGATCATGGGGTGCCTCCTTCCTGATCCCGATCTCCCTTTACCTCTTTTGCCTGTGGAATATCAATCGTAACCGTTGTCCCTCTTCCGGGAGTACCCCTCACAATGACGCGTCCCCCTATTATCCGGGCGCGCTCCCTCATTCCCAGGAGCCCCAGTGAATTATGATTCAGGATCAGCTCTTTGTCAATACCTGTGCCGTTGTCCTCCACCTCCAGAATGGTGGAATCTGCATCGGCACGGAAGCGGACACAGATCTTCGATGCCTCCGAGTGGCGGGCAATATTGGTCAGTGCCTCCTGAAAGATGCGAAACACCGCTGTCGCAACATTGGCATCGAGGTCAATATTTTGAACCGGCGAAATCCATGTACACTGAATGCCGGTGCGTTTCTGAAAATCACCGAGCTGCCATTCCAGGGCCGCAATGAGACCGAGATCGTCCAGAATTCCGGGTCGCAGTTCCATGGCGATCCTGCGCACGGTATGGATAATTGTGTCGATCGATTTCATTATGGACGTCGTATCGGCGCGCAATGCTGCCCTGACGGACGCATTCTTTATTTTGAGAGTGGATTTTGCCAGGAAGGAAAGGTCGATCTTCAGACCAGTCAAGTCTCCTCCCAGTTCATCATGAATCTCACGGGCAATCCTGTGGTCTGCTCCGCTTCTCTCACTGTCTGCAGGTGCTCGGTAAGGGTACGCAATTGTTTATGGGCAGTCAATAACTCTTCTTCCGACCGCTTGCGGGCGGAGATGTCCTCGACGGTCCCTTCGAGCAGGGGTTCCCCTCCCGGCGATCGGTTGACACTGGCATTGATGGAAACCCAGACAACGGAACCGTCCAGGCGTTTAAACTGAGTCTGAAAGTCGCGGACCTCGCGCCTCTGCTCCAGTAGAATCCCGAGGAGCTCCTCACGTTGGCGGGGGCCGAAATAGAATTGTGTCATGCGAAGCGGCGAATCTTCCGTCAGTGCTTCGGGCGTGGACACTCCGAGAATCCGGGCCACGGAGGGATTGGCGCTGATAAAACGTCCGTCCGTCGTGGTCTGGAAAATACCTTCGATCGCGTTTTCAAAGATGCCCCGGAAACGCTCCTCGCTCTGCCGCAGCTTCTCCTCAGCCCATCTGTGCTTGCTGATGTCCCGAAATGTCCAGATTCTCCCGTAATATTTCCCCTCTTTGTCCAACACCGGCGAGGAGTTCCGGTCCAGGAACGTCCCGTCCTTGAACTCAATCTCGTCCCGGCTGGTCTCATTCGGGTGATCGTAAAGATAATTGACCTTTTCGAGGAACTGTTCCACGTTCTGGATGCCGCCTGCCACGTACTGGAGCAACGGGGCGTCGTCCTGATCGTCAAGGATGTGCTGAGGAACCTTCAATATATCCATGAGTTTCTGATTGGTAAGGATTATTTTGCGCTCTGCGTCGACCACCAGGATTCCGTCGATGGTGGCTTCCAGCTGAGCCTCGAGCAGGGCCGTCTTCCGGGACAGCTCCTCCTCAACCAGTTTGCGGGCAGTTACGTCGCGAACATTCAAAACCAAGCCTGCGACTTCCGGATTCTCTAAAAGATTTCTGCCTACGCCCTCTAAAATGCACTCTGAGGCGTCTTTACACCTGATGCCGAAAATATCTGGAATAACAGCTCCTTTTCTTTGAATCGCGTTATCAAAATTAGCAACAGCCCTTGGAAAATCGGCAGGAAGAATAAAATCAAGGATACTCTTACCAATTACCTCTTCCTTTTTATATCCGACAATCCGTTCAGCGGATGGACTTACATACGTAAAATTTGACTTTTCATCCACAACCACAACGATATCTGAAGAGTTTTCGATGATTGATCTGTAAAACTCTTCACTTTTCCGCAATGTCTCCTCTACCCGGTTGCGCTCGGCGATTTCGTTGGTTAATTTTTCGTTGGTTTGAAGCTGTACTTTCGCTCGCCATTCGATCTCAGCCATATAGTGTGCTCTTTTAAGGAGATGGAAGAGCAATAGAACTGTCAATAACAGCAATCCGGACAGGATTACCCATGAGTACCAGAAAGGGGTTGAATCGGAGAAGAAAGGAGAAGGACTGAACAGAATTTTCCATTGGCTCCCCGCGAATTCAAAATTACTGCTCCAGTAAATGCCTTTCTGAATTGCCTCTTCATCCATTGGTTGCTCCGCCAGTCCCCATATTCGTGAGGGGTAAGCGGAGAGGAGACCGGTTCCTTTTTTGGCAGATGTATCGTAAAGACAAACATTAATCCCCTCGTCAGGGAAATCTTTCAAGGCTGCTTCTATGACATCACCGATGCGAAGGACTTCCACAACCACCCCCCTGCGGTATTTGAGACGCGCTTCCGAAGTCTTCAGGGAGACACCTTGTCGATAAAGGGGGAGGAAAACCAGGCACCCCGACTGGGTGCCGGTTTCCTGAACTAACGTGATCCTGCCGGTAGCAGTCAATTTGCCGGTCTGGAATGACTGGTCAATGGCCTGTCGCCGTGTCATATCGGAACCGATATCATAACCCAGAGCGGGCTTATTAGTCGCCAGCGGAACTATATAACAAACCACCACATATTCTTTACGCTGTGCAGCATCAACAAGAACACCTTCTTCTGTTCTTTCCGTGAACCTGAAATTCTTCAACCCTCCCTTTCTCGCCAGAGACTCATACACGGCGCGCTCATTGCCCATAACGAGGGAATTCCACGAAAACGCCTGGATGCCTGGGTGGCGGGACAAGACACTCTCCGCAAAAGTAGCAAACTCCTGACGGGTCACTTCTTGTCGTGAATTATTGAAAAAATCTCCCATGGAACTTAAGGCCTCTAAGTACTTGCCGAGATTACCCTGAATAGCATATGCGTATCCTCTTACACGTGATTCGAATTCAATACGTTGATTCGTTTGTTCCCAATTTCTCACGATCACAAAAATAGTTAGAGATAGCAGAATTCCTATAATAAACGTACCTATAATGGGAATATACCTTCTTAAGGGACTCATATTATCTTCCTTCATTTTCTATCAGGCTCAGTAATTTCCGGTTAGGTTTTTGCTTATGAATAAGTTATAAAATCAGCATATTAAGTCACTTTTTTACTTGACATTTGGCTGGCAGTGTGGGCGCGCCCTGGTATTATATAGTAATATCAGGGGGGCTAGCAATATGCCACACACTTTTTACCCACGAAGGAAAAAATTATGCGCCATCCTTCAATACACTCTATAAACCGGTTCTCAATACAATGACCACCATGACGCCGCTTGAATCAAGAGGAGACAGACCGTTGCAGATGAGTTTTGACGAACATTTCAGGGCATTGGTATTTTTTCACCTCGAAGAGCATACATCAGCGCAACATCTGCTGCAGGTGCTTGAAGAAGACGAGTTTGCCCGCAGTCAGATAGTACCCAAAGACGGCATCAAAAAGAGCAGTTTCTCGGAGGCCACCCATTCAAGAGGTATTGATCAGTTTATGAAGGGGATAAAGGGGTCAAGTCTAGGTTTGACTCTTGTAGCTAATTGCCAATTGTAATCTACAGCGAACAAGCCAATTCGAGTTTTGTTTGTTTCAAGAAGTTACAAATACCATCTGACCCCTAAAAACTGTAAACCGCAAACGTGTTCAACAACTGATGCGTTTAATGAGAATTGAATCAATAACCCCCAAACCGAATACCAGCAGGCCACGTAAAGAGCATAAGAGCCTTGAGATATTCAATACCGATCAAGGTTCGCAATATACCGGTAATGCCTTTACGGGCGCACTAAAAGAAAGCGGCATCAAGATCAGCATGGATGGCAAAGGACGTTGTATGGATAATATCTTCATAGAACGTTTATGGCGATCCGTGAAGTACGAAAAGATATTTCTCGAAGAGTATGAGACAGTAGCGGAATTGATTACCGGGCTGAAAGAATATTTTGAGTTTTACAACTTTGAACGATCACATCAGTCCTTCTCAAGAAAAACACCTGCTGAGGTCTATTGGGGAAAGGCAGTTGCCCAACAAATGGCAGCATAAATAACTTGGTTAAAAAACAAAAAGAAGTACACCTTAATCTAAGAGAAATTTGTCCTTGACTTGGGGTCCACTTCATAACTCCCAAAATAAGACGCAGAGAATCGTTTACACGCTGTTCGTCGTGTTGTAGTAACTCTTTAATAAGGTTGATTGTTTCTGAATTGTCGGTTAGAGAGGTGGAGCCATTGGAGAGGTGGGGCCATTGGAGAGCTCATATCCGTAGTGTCCGGGCTTTTTTAGTCTCCCGACTTCCACGAGAATTAATTTTGCAAATCGATTACAATCTGTCAATATCCCTCAGATTTAGGTGTGTTCTGTTATATGGCAGACAGGCTGTCCGATATGGCGAGACCTCTGCGCGTAGGGTAGATGTGATTATCTCGTATGATTATAAGGCCCTCTTCGCGAATTCTTTCTAACACTTTATTTTTTTTATCAAGCAGGTCAAAGTCATATCTCTTGGAGAAATCCTGAAGATCAATTCCCATTTTTGTGCGCAGACCCAGATAGAGTGCTTCCAGCCGGAGCTGTTCCAGCGTCAGTATTTCGGATTTCTCGATTGGGGGCATTTTTCTGTTAATCTCTTCGATATATCTGTCAACACAGCGATGATTCCACCACCTCCTGTTTCCGGAGAATGAATGTGCCGCCGGACCGAGGCCGAGATAAGGCGTATGATCCCAGTATTTCCGGTTGTGCCTCGACATGAACTTGTCGCTCCTCGCGAAATTTGAAACCTCGTAGTGTGTATATCCGGAGGCTTCGAGCAATTCGGATGTTCTCATGAAGAACTCGTAGAGAAGATCTTCGTCCGGGGGAGCAATCTCTCCGCTTCGATATTTGAGCCCCAATGGCGTTGAAGATTCTATGGTAAGCTGGTAGCAGGAAAAGTGCTCCGGCGTAAAAGAGTGGGCCGTGTGGAGCGTCTCCATCCATGATCTGAAATCTTGTCCGGGTATCCCATAGATGAGATCGAGCCCCATATTGTCAAAGCCCGCGTTTCGGACATCTTCTATCGCCGATATCGCGTCGGCAGAGGAATGCCTTCGTCCCAGAAATGAGAGGATATTATCGTCGAAGGATTGGACGCCGATACTGATACGATTGATGCCGGCCTTCAAAAGCGACTCAGCCATCTCCCGGCTGACATCCCCGGGGTTTACCTCAATAGTAACTTCCGTATCGGCGGACATAGGGAAATATTTGTGTACACTGTCAATGATTTTGGCTAACTGTGCCGAGTCAAGCAGGGAAGGGGTGCCGCCTCCCAGGTAGAGGGTGTCGAACCGGTTGAAACAGCCGCGATACATCTCCATCTCTTTCAGAAGGGATTCGATGAAACGGGGGATTTTTTCAGTTGATGTGACCGAATAAAAATCGCAGTAGCTACACTTGGACAGGCAGAATGGTATATGTATGTAAATTCCGGGAACCATAAGTACACGTATGCATTACTGTGTCGGGTCGGATTTCAGTATCGAGATAAAGGCGCTCTGGGGGATTGCGACTGACCCGACCATCTTCATTCGCTTCTTCCCCTTTTTCTGTTTTTCGAGCAGCTTTCTCTTTCGTGATATATCACCGCCGTAGCACTTCGCGGTAACGTCTTTTCGGTAGGCGGATATGGTTGTGCGTGAAATTATCTCACCTCCGACAGCTCCCTGAATAGCTATCTTGAACATCTGTCTCGGGATTTCCTCTTTCAGCCTTTCACACGCGCGCAGTCCGCGTGCACGGGCCGAACCGCGATGCACAATCTGAGACAGAGCATCCACCCTGTCCCCATTAACCAGTATATCAAGAAGGACAAGACTGCTCTGTCGGTAGTCAAGTATATCGTAATCGAAAGAACCATATCCCTGCGTAATTGATTTCAGGCGGTCGTAAAAATCGTATATGACATCAGCAAGCGGCATCTCTATAACCAGCTCGATGCGCCCCGGACTGGGATAGCTGAGGGTTGAATTTTCGCCTCGCTTCTCCTTGCACAGCTTCATTACCGCCCCCATATGGTGTTCCGGGAACATCATGGCCGCGCGTATATAGGGTTCTTCGCTTGTAGTTATGGACATGGGATCAGGATAATAAGCCGGATTGTCTATATAGACTACATCACCGTCGTTCAGAGTAAAGCGGTATCTGACGCTGGGTACGGACAGAATGATGGACAGGTCATATTCCCTTTCCAGCCGTTCCTGAACGATCTCCAAGTGTAAAAGCCCAAGAAAACCGCAACGGAAACCCTGCCCGAGTGCGATCGATGAATCCTTCTGATATGCAAATGATGCATCATTCAATTTGTATTTTTCGAGTGCCACCGCCAGTTCCTCATAGTCATCTGAGGCAATGGGATAGATTGAAGCGAATACAACGGGTTTTGATTCCTTGAAGCCGGGGAGAGGCTCCTTGCGGGGGCGTTTATCTAAAGTGATCGTGTCACCGATCTGGACATCCGACACGGTTTTTATCCCGGCAATGATATACCCCACGTCGCCTGCTGAGAGACTGTCTTTCTTCTGGCGCGGGAGCAGAAAAGCACCCACTTCTTCGACCCTGTGAGTAGTCTCGTCGTGCATGAGACGTATTATGTCACCAGCACGTATCGTACCCTCAAAGACACGGCAGTGTATAATAGTTCCACGGAAGGGGTCGTACTGCGCGTCGAAAATTGTGGTGGCCAGTTCGGCCTGTGGATCTCCTTTGGGTGGTGGTATCTTATGAACAATCGCTTCAAGTATATCTTCAACCCCTGTACCTTCTTTTGCCGAGCAGGGAAGACTCATATAGGGGTCAAGCCCTAATTCCGAATCTATCTGTTCCATTACCTTATCCACGTCAGCAGCGGGAAGGTCAATCTTGTTGATTACCGGGATAATTTCCAGATCGTGCTCCATGGCCATGTAAAGATTCGCAACAGTCTGTGCCTGAACTCCCTGCGCGGCGTCAATGAGTAGAAGAACCCCTTCGCAGGATGCGAGAGATCTTGAAACCTCGTAGGAAAAATCCACATGACCGGGGGTGTCTATAAGGTTGAGTATATAGTCTTTACCATCTTTGCTCCGGTAGGGAAGGGTGATGGCCTGGCTTTTTATGGTAATCCCGCGTTCGCGTTCAATATCCATGCTGTCAAGGATCTGATCCTTGAAATTGCGGTCATCGACCACACCACAGTATTGAATCATCCTGTCAGCCAGGGTGGACTTACCGTGGTCTATATGTGCTATTATACTGAAATTACGTATATTCTTCATAATAAGATAAAAAGCCTTCCCGTACATAAGGAAGGCTTTTATACAATTTTATTGGAATTTTTACTATCCTAATTTTTCAAGAAGTTCTTCGCTGACCTCTTTGACTCCGGGCAGACCGTCGACGCCTATTACCGTTACTCTTTCTTTGAAATAATTGACGCCGGCGGTGGTCCCAGTTGCGGTGTCGTAGTAGATGTCATGCCTCTTGCCGATAGCCGTTTCATCCTGATCGTCGGCTCGGGCGCTCAATTCTCCGCCGCATACACGGCATACAGCGACTCCGTCTTTCTCAGTCGGCTTGATGGCGTCAATATATATATTGTTAGGATGATTATTGTCATTCGCGCAGAGCCTCCGGCCCATAATCCTGTTTTTGGAGGTTTGCCTGTCTAACAGTATCTCGATTACATAATCCAGTTTTATGCCTTCCTTCTCCAGCGCGTCATAAAGGGCCTCTGCCTGAGCCAGATTTCTCGGGAAACCGTCCAGGAGCCAGCCATCTTTGCAGTCATTTTCCTTCAGGCGGTTCAGTATCATGGGAACCGTAATTTCATCCGGAACCAGTTCACCCTTGTCTATATATCCCTTTGCCTCTTTGCCCAGTTCTGTTCCTTTGGAGATGTTCTCTCTGAAGATAACACCTGTCTCGATATGAGGTACGCCGAACTTCTTCTGAACAATTGCGCCCTGTGTTCCCTTGCCGCTTCCATTAGGTCCAAAAATCAAAATATTCACTATCTTACTCTCCTTTCAATGAGACTTGTTTTTAATCCCGATACGCTTTGCTGTCGGGATAGGTTGCCTTGTTGTCAGAGCAGGAATCTTATAAGGGATTATCCCTGTTATCGCAAGGATAAAAGTTACTTCCCCTCGGCCACGACCCGAACCTGCGCCCGCAGGTTCAACAGGAAAGAGGTCTTATCCTGCTGCATCAGAACTGTCTCGTCATAAATCTCACCGAAGACAGCCTCTACTACCTTCTCCTTGTCACCGTTAAACCGGTCGAGGTAGTTATCGATGGTTTTCTTGAATGACACGGTTGTTTCGATAGAATTCTTCAGAAATCTGCCGATGTCGACCCCGGTCAGTATATGCCTGTGGCCCAGTGCCAGGATATCCATATCCAGAGCGGCCAGTTTTTCGAGGGAGGCCATATAGTCGCTGTAGCTTGATGAAAACTGCGGATTTATGCTGTCATTGTGGAAAACACCCGCCGCTTCTCCCGCTATCACGGCCTTAATCCGCGGTATATAGTAAGATAGAGAATCTTTAGTGTGGCCCGGCGTTTCAATGATGCGCACCGTCCATCCTTCTCCAAAATCCAGATCGTCACCATCCTTCAAAAGCAGGTCAACCTTCACTGCGTTGAAGGGGATATCCTTATTCTCGATGAGATCCCTGAAGACATTCGCAAAATTGTTGTTGAGCTTGCGCATCATTTCCACAACGCTCGGTTTTTGCAATATCTTCGCGGCGTGGAGGCTCGCTCCTATTTTGAGACCCGGTATCTTTTCCTGAAGAAAGGGAATAGAGCCGCAGTGGTCATAGTGCGAGTGTGTCAGGAGGAGATACCCCAGGGTGTCTGCTCTGCCCAGGTATGTTTCGATATCTTTCAAGTAGTAAGGCCCCATGGCCGCCACCCCCGCATCAAAAAGGACGGGTGTCTTGCTTGTCAGCAGGAAAGCAGGCATGAAGTAATATCCTGTAGAATAAAGCCCATCACATATCTTTCCAGTTTGTTTTAATATCATCCTGCGCCTTTTTTTTGATCCTGTTTGATCGTAAATGAGATAAAAAGTCAATCTTTCATAAACAATCGAAAGAGGTTACCACCGGCTATTTTCTAAAACATAATGTCACCTGTGTCAAGTCGCTGCAGTGGTGTTATTGAAGAAACCGGGATGCTTTCGGTCAATGGATGGCGCCAAAATCTTCTGCATTATTTCAGGATTATGACATATCTGGATGTCACTCCAAGTATTCTTTTTTTCTGCATTGCGGAGACGATGCCGGCGGTGAAACGTTGCGCGGACATGGGGGCCTGGATAAAGTGGGTGTGCCACCAGCCGGTTTTGTTTAATATGTCGAGGCAGGCGTCTATCAGGATTGCCCCTTTGCGGGATTCTTCCGACGCCGGTTTGTTCTGAAAATCTCGCCAATCGGCGTTGATGAAGGCAAGCCTTGTTGTCTTTTTTGCGTTTTGTTTCAGGAGGGCGAAGAAGGCCTCAAGAAATTGAAGGTATTCTTTCTTCGGCAGTCCGGATATGCTTTTCTCGTCATAGTCGCTTGCCTTTTTGTCAAAGTATGGCGGATCGAAGATGATGAGATCGGGTTTTTCTTTTGAACCGGTAAGCAGGTTAGCTGATGAGCTGATGAGTTGATTGGCTGTCCAGGTATGGGGTTCGATTTCTGGGCGTGTCTCCGACCGGTCTATCATATCAAAGGCCCAGCATCTGCGGTTCATGGCAAGGCAGGTGTCGGGGGTCACGCCTCCGCCGGCCATGGGATCGAAAACCAGGTCGTTCTCTTTTGAAAAATAGAAAAGGATATGGGCGATGAGTTGCGCGGGGATTCGCCCGGGCCAGTCGTCTCCGAATCTTTTGTCACAGTCGTTCCATTCCCACTGGTCCCATGTCCTCAGTCCCCAGTTAAGTTCCTTGAATCTTTCAATATCTTTCTTACCTTCCAGGGCGAGCGACCAGACCATCGGTTCCGTCCAGCCATGTTTTTCTGCTACCTGGGCGACGGTGAAGCCTCTGGACAGGTCGGCATTTGGCGGATTTGGCAATGTTGCCATTTTCGCCAAATGGTCACGAATCGTCTCCCTGTATTGTCCCAATCTCTTTGCGATTCTGTCCTGGGGGATGCCGAGGCGGTTCATGCGAAATATCTTGAGGTCGATGTCCAATTGTATCACGGCCTTGAGATCGGCTATATATGTGTCCACTGTTCGTCTCGCGCGGCCGACGGCTTTCCCGATATCTGCGGAGCTGAGGCTGGTGTTTTTACTGTATGCGCGCCTTGCAGTCTCTCTTGCCTCGTCTTCTGTCAACTGTCTGGGGCCGATGGCTTTTCGTGCGGCGTAGAGCAGTGGGTCTCTCCCATCAAGGTTTGTTATGATTACTTCTATTTCTGTGACCCCCGCTGACTTGTAGGCGCTCCATCTGTGTGCGCCATCGAGCAGGCGGTATTTACCGGGGTTGCCGGGGACTGGTTCTACTTCGATGGGATCGAATTTGAAGCCGTCTCTGATGTGTTCGGCGAACATGCCGACACGCCGGTGATCGATTCCCTTCCTCGGATAGATACTTTCATCGAGGATGATTGAAGCGATGGGGATTGTGGTTGTTTGTTTCGTCATATCTTTTTGCCGCAGATCTTTTTTTTGCCGCAGATTTACGCAGACTATCACGGATTATACTAAAAGATAAGGGTCTTCTCCCATTTAGTTGAAGAAAGGCAAAGTATTTATAGTGCAATCAAATAGCTGAAGTTTCCTGAAAATTTATCCAGCATCCTGCTACGCTATCATGCGTAGCAAGGTCTTGACAAAAGATTTTTGTGGGGTTTGTGCTGGCACAGGGCAAACCCTATAAAAATCAGAACTCAATGCT
>Ga0208905_1001141_pt1 | contig 13445 bp, 10 predicted proteins | sample AntAceMetag02UKS_FD_184776 | JGI IMG/M metagenome (GOLD analysis project Ga0208905, IMG submission 184776) | Saline lake microbial communities from Ace Lake, Antarctica - Antarctic Ace Lake Metagenome 02UKS (SPAdes) (version 2) | ecosystem: Environmental > Aquatic > Non-marine Saline and... | reverse complement strand
GTGGAGCTAACCTGCAGCGGCGCTGTTCCCGCTGTCAGTGTTGGGCGTTTGGTTCGGTTTATTTTTAGATTAAATATGACCAATTAACCATTTAATAATAAACGCTATTGCAAGAGCATATGTGAAGCTTCGTAGGGTACCGATCATTATATATTCAGCATGATCTTTATCCTGCTTATTGGTTAGTTCACCAATTCTAAAAACTGATTTTGCGGCAATAACAAAACCGACCCCTTCAGGTTTACCAGCAAGCACAAAAATAAACACAAGAAGTCTCTCAAGAATTCCAATAGTCTTCCCTCCTTTCGGCAGACCTTGTTTAACTTGTTCACCTAGTTCTACCGCAAATTCGGACATCTGATATTTCAAGGCTACCCCAACCCCTGAAATTCCAATAGCTAATCCTGTTAATAGAAGGAGGCCTTTTTTATAGTGAAGCCCTAACAATAACTCCCACCTGTTCTCCTGAAAATCTGTTATATTAAAGTGAATTAAACAGTACCAAAGAACAACTAAAGTAAGAATGTGCAACAATTGATCACCAATAAACCGACCAAGATTGCGACCATCGTCACACTCTTTTGTTTCAATACCACCAGTATTTTCTGCCGAGCTTGAAATATAATTTTGAGCCTTGCTTTCACTACTTTGCATTTTGAAGCTGACCCAGATTTTTGCGTAGTCTACTAACAAATGCAAAAAGAAGAGAATTCCAACTATCCACCATGCAGAGAAATTTCCTAAAAATATCCAAGTAAGAAGGGAAACCTGAAACACATGAAATATCATCCATTTCATGTGTTTCGATTTTAATTCAACTAGCCTGTCTGATTGAAGAACAAAGTCACCAAGAAAGTGTCCACAAAAAAAGGCTAAAAGTTGAATGTCTACCTGCATTAGCTGCTCCTATTATGCTTAAAGGTTGTTTTTGAAGATACAACCTTTAATGGTTGTTTCAGTCCAGCGTAGAGCTGGCTCAATGGCTGGCCAACCTGCTGAATTAAGGTGTTTATTAATTGCTTGCTGAGAAATGGGAGGACTCCACTTTTTAGATATTTCTATCTGAGAAAACTCTTGCAAAGCATATGATACTGCTTGAGCTTGTAATGCAGTCCAACCACGTACAAGAGCATCAATGACACCTAGTAAGCTGTCAAGATATTCATCATTTTTACCAAAACCTGATACTCCCATCCCCGGCATACGACGCCGAAGTTTATCAAGTCTCTTGCCCGAAATCTCATAAGCTTCTCCACCACCAGCTAAAGAAATATCATTTGGCAAGAAATTGATACTTCCAAAACCGATTGCTACAGAGGTTTGTAACCTCTTTCCGAGTTTTTGATCGCTGTAAACAAGTAAGAAGGAACGGAAGAGAAGGGCCGAACGAATTGCCATAATGGGATTTCCAACAATAAATTGCCATGAATCACCACGAAAATTGGTAAAACCTTCTAATTTGGCATTATTTAATGATGATAGAGTATTTTGGTAGCATTTCTTGAGTAATAATTCCAATTGACGAGCGTCTTTTTCGGGGATTTTCGAAGATGCATTAACATCACCTGTTATTACTGCTATTTTTCCAATTTGCACCATCTCAACCTCCTTACAAATGCAAGTCTTACAAAAACATGATTACAAATATATATTAAGCCTTATGCATTCTATTTTATTTACGCTCGTCAATCAACCTTATAAGATTGTATTCCTGAAAACAACCTAATAGTGTTGTTGGGTTGATGGTAATGGTACCAAGAAAAAATCCGCTTTTTATGTCTTTTGACAATGATTACATCCATAAACACTGTTGACGATATAGACTCAAACCGAGCATTTACATATAAGGAAATTTTGCCTAATCCCAATATGTCGGGATTGGACTGACAAACAGGCAATTGTGCTTGTTTTCAATATTCTTCCCGATCACGAAAAAACGATAAGGCAGGAAGAAGGCTATGTCAAGGAATTTTATATAGTTGAAGGACCGGGCATTACCCGATCCGCATCAGGGAGTTCCAACGTTCAAGCTCTGTCGCGACGGGCAGGCCGTTGCGCTCAAGGAGGGCGATGATGGCGGGGTCGTTGAATCTGAGGTAGGGATTCATCGCGCGCTCTTCTTCCATGGTCGAGAAGACGTGCTCCGGATTGTACTTTTTCAGGAATGCTTGTATCGCCTCGTTCTCAGGCTCAAGGTGCCGCGCGAAGGCCAGCGAATCGCGGGCATAGTCGTGCCCGGCATAGACGATGGTGGCGTCGGGGAGGGCAAGCAGCGTTTTGATGGAATGGTAAAAACCCTCCAGGTCGCCGGTAAAACAGTTTCCAATGGTCCCGTTGAAGAGGGTATCTCCGGTTATGACCATATTGTCCGCGCGAAAACAGATCGAGTCTTCCGAATGCCCCGGGGTGTGATACACCTCGATCTTTTCACCATCCAGTTCAAGGGTCTGGCCAGAGAGCAGCGTCCGGTTGTCGATGAAGGGTGCCCCGGTTCGGTCGATCAGGTCCCGGTTGCCGAAGGTATGGTCCATGTGATCGTGGGTATTGGTGATGATTGCCAGCTTGAGCCCCTCCGACTCGATGAACGCGCACATCTCTTGCGCGGCGCCGCCGTCCACGGCCAACGCGGACCGCTCCGTGTACAGGATATATCCGAGATTGTCCGCTCCATATCGAAACTGTCTGACCTTCATGCCTGCCCCCCCTGCGTTACAAAAATAGTACACCGGCAACTGGCGACGCACTCGTAAAAAGTTTCCTAAACTTGTCATTTCGAGTGAAACGAGAAATCTTTAAAACGTAACATGCAGAAAAGATAAGATTTCTCCCCATGGTCGAAATGACATATTCATCGAATTTGACTTTTTACGAACTTATCGCTATTGGCTATTTCTTCTGATCTGTATGAATCACGGGCCGCAGCTTCAGGATCAGGCCCCCAGCCACTTCTTCATGAGCGGCAGTTCTCCGGATTCCCATTCGGGGGACAGGCGTTTTTCGAGGAAGAGGGCGAAGAGCTGTTCCATTGTCTTCATCGCGACCTCCGCGAGGTAGATCCTCTCAAGGATCTTTCCGTCCCAGTCTTCTTCATCCACATCCGTCGGCACCGGAAGCCTGAGAGACTGGAAGGAAAAGGCGTCGGCCTTGAAAGTGAATTCGAACCGGTCATCCCCCGCGCCGAGTTGTATGCGCGCCTCCGTTACCTTCTTTCCCTTGCGCAGCGCTGACTTTCCCTCTTCGAGATCGGCGTGAAGCCCCCTGCAGGCCACCGTCTCGGAGTATTCTCCCTCTCCCGATTCGAGGACGATCTTCTGGAGGAAGATCACTTCTGCGTCCCCCGTGCCAGGGATCATGACGCTGCCGCCGCGCTCCTCGCTCTTGAACCAGAGCCACGTGAGGAATTCCCTCCCGGGGAGGGGAAGTCCTTCGGGTAGAGCGTTTGCGTCCCAGGGCAGAAAGGGTAAGAGGGACAGGTTGAACGACCGTTTGAACAGGTCCTTGAAATCGTCATTCACCTTCTCCGTGAGGGTTCCGAACAGGAGCCACCCCCCTGATACCGACCAGCAGACCTCCTGGAATGAGGGGACGGGCTGTGCCCTGCTCAGCAGTCCCAGTTTAACGGTCTCTCTGATATCTTCGCGCTGTCCCTTGTAGAGCTTCTTCAGCCCCTTTTCCTCCAGGAATTCTTTTTCCGCCTTGAGCACCCGAAGTTTCAGGAGGGCGGGGGGTACCGCCCGGCGGTCGATACGGAGGGAAAAGACGTAATAGTCGCCAATCGAGTAGTTCGCGTATTCGAAATCGGTATCCAGTACATTGTCGAGGCTGGTCCATCCCAGGGCCTTTTCGTCCGTTCCGGCCAACAGCTCCCTGAAGGCAAAGATCTTGATCTGTCTGTCCATAAAATCCGCGAGCGCGCCCGGCAGCTCCCCGGCGACGCGATATCGTGTGAAGGTCAGCGTTCCCTTTGATAATCCCACAATAAACTCCTTCCTTGTAGCAGGTAAATGGTCGTCTGCCAGGCCGCGAACCTAACGCAGTTACGGCACTGGTGTCAAGCCTTTCCAGGGGTTTTAATGCCAAGGGGGATACAGTCTCGCCGGGTCACAAAGAGAGAGGGCACCTCTCGCGCCCTCTCTAAACGGCGGATTGGATGGTGTGTCTAATCGAGGGGCGGAAGGGATCCTTCCGGCGGTGTGTATGGAAGGGGCGCTCCAGCCTGGCGCCGCGCCTCCCTGATCTCATCCATGGTATAGCCGCTCCTCGGAATACAGAGTATCTGATCCGGGTAGATGCGGCCGGGGCTTTCTATCCTGTCTCGGTTGGCTTTATAGATCAGCGGCCACATGAAGGGGTCGTTGTATATGTCCTCGTATTCCGCGATCCACCAGAGACATTCACCCCTCTTGACGATGTGTTTCCTGGCGAGGGGAGGTTTTTTTTCCGGGGCCTCGGCCGGCGCAGCGTTTTCCTCACCTTCCGCCCCGGTCTCCTCCACGACGGCAGACTGCTGTGCACCGGATGTCCGGACGGCATCCTGTGTGCAGGCACAGGAGGAAACAAGGAAAACAAGACCCAGTAAAATAAGTATAGATACACATGTGCTTTTATTCATCTCTATACCCCCTTTATCGTATGGGATCGCCCCTGCCGCGGCAACGAGAACCATATGTGCTTATATGAATATCCCCGGCCTCTGTCAAGAGAGAAGGGATATCGAACGCGGAGCTTATATGATCTTCAGTGACAGATCGGCAAGCTGATCGGCGCTGACCTTCGATGGAGCGTCGGTCAGGAGACAGGTCGCCTTCAGCGTCTTCGGGAAGGCTATCACGTCCCGTATGGATTCGGTCCCCGCCATGATCATCATCATGCGGTCGAGACCGAAGGCTATCCCACCGTGCGGCGGTGTCCCGAACTTCAGCGCGTCCAGGAGGAATCCGAACTTTGATCTGGTCTCATCCTCACTCAGGCCGAGGACCTCGAAGATCATCGACTGGACGTCCGATTTATGGATACGGATACTCCCCCCCCCTATCTCGGAGCCGTTCAGGACGAGGTCATATGCCCGGGCCCTGACCCTGCCGGGATCGGTCTCGATGAGGGGTATGTCCTGCGCCACCGGGGAGGTGAAGGGATGATGGGTCGCCATATAGCGATCTTCCGTCTTGCTGTATTCGAACATAGGAAATTCGGTAATCCAGGTAAAGGCGAGGGCGTCCGGATCGATCAGCCCCAGTCGCTCCGCGAGGTTTACCCTCAGGGCGCCAAGGGAGGCATTGACCACATCCGCTGCGTCGGCGACAAAAAGGATAAGAGCGCCCGGCTGCGCGCCTGTCACTTCATTGATGCGCTGTGTCTCTTCCTGATTGAAGAACTTGGCCAGCGAGCCCGTCCATCCGTCTTCACCCACACGCGCCCACGCGACCCCCTTCGCGCCATAGGGGGCGACGAGGTCTCCGAGTGCGTCGAGATCTTTACGCGAGAGGGCCTTCCCGTCCGCGACGGTCAGGGCCTTGATCGCGCCCCCGCTTTGCGCGGCCTCCGAGAAGACGCGAAATTCAGATTTTCCGGCTATATCGGTCAGATCGGCAAGCTCGAGGGCAAACCGTGTGTCGGGGTTGTCCCTCCCGTACCGGTCGATCGCCTCTTTGTAGGTGAGCCGGGGGAAGGGGGACTGGAGCTTTCTGCCGAGGCATGCCTCGAAGAGGTGGGACATCATTCCCTCGATGACGCCGATGATGTCGTCCTCTGATATGAAGGACATCTCCATATCTATCTGGGTGAACTCGGGCTGGCGGTCCGCCCGCAGGTCCTCGTCGCGGAAGCACTTGACGATCTGGTAGTATTTGTCGAAACCCGATACCATCAGCAGCTGTTTGAAGAGCTGGGGTGACTGGGGGAGGGCGTAAAAGGTCCCCGGAGTGACCCTGCTCGGAACGAGATAATCACGCGCCCCCTCGGGCGTGCTCTTTGTCAGGAAGGGGGTCTCGATCTCTATGAAGCCCTCCTTCTGGAGGTACGCTCTCGTCTCGGTAGCGACCTTACTTCTGAGGATGATGTTCTGCTGGATAGTCTTGCGTCTCAGGTCAAGGTACCGATATTTGAGGAGGATGTTTTCCGATACCTCGGTCTCTCCGTCGAGGACGAAGGGGGGCGTGTCCGATTCGTTGAGTATCTCCAACTCAGCGGCGACGACCTCGACCTCGCCGGTCTTCATCGACGGGTTGACCATGTCTGCGGGGCGAGGGTTCACCTGCCCCCTTATCGCCAGGACGAATTCGTTTCGTATGCTATGTGCCAGCTCGTGTGCCTGTGGACCCTTTTCGGGATCGAAGACGACCTGAATAGTCCCCTCCCGGTCCCTCAGGTCGACAAAAATCAGTCCCCCGAGGTCTCTCCTCCGGTGGACCCACCCCATCAGGATGACCTCCGTTCCTGCGTGCTCCGCCCTGAGACTGCCACAGTACTGCGTTCGTTTCTCTTCGGTTATGAATTCAGACAAGTTGTAAATCCTTTCCTTGTAAAATCGTAAAAAGTTGGCTATGCCGACATGGCGGCATTATAATGGAAAGTAGCTTGTTGAAAAACCTACTCCTCACTCCTCACTCCTTACTCCTTACTCCTTACTCCTTACTCCTTTTATGATGTTGTCGGCGTCCTGTATATCCACGGATTCCTGAACGCCGTCCTTCATGTCCCTGAGCTGGGCGGTCCCTTCCTCCATCTCCTTCTCTCCGATGATCAGCGTGTGGGAGCAGCCAAGCTTGTTTGCCCGCTTCATTTGACTCTTGAGGCTCCTGTCCGAGAAGTCCATTTCCGCCCTGATGCCGGCGTGCCTGAGCGTGTTGCACAGCGAGAAGGCACGCCCCTGGGCCTCGTCTCCCAGCGCCGCGATGAAGATATTCGGGCGCCCGGTGTCTTCCCCCTCCGTGTCGGGGAGCATGGAGATGAGGCGGTCGAACCCGATCGCGAACCCGATCCCCGATATGGCTGGCCCGCCCAGCATCTGAACAAGGCCGTCGTATCTGCCACCCCCCGTGACGGCATTCTGTGCTCCCAGCGCCTGGGTGGTGATCTCAAAGGCGGTACGGGTATAGTAATCGAGACCCCGCACCATTCTCTTATTTATTACCGAGGAAACGCCCAGGATTTCGAGGGATTCCATCACCTTTTCAAAATGCTCCCTGCATTCGCCGCAGATGAAATCAAGGATCACGGGGGCCCCGGCTATCGTTTCCTGACACGACTCGTTTTTGCAGTCAAATATCCTCAGGGGATTTGTCCCGAGCCGTCTGCGGCAATCCTCGCACAGCTTGTCCTCTCTGTCTTTCAGGAAGCCGATCACCTTCTCCCGGAATGCCGGGCGACAGGTGTCACATCCCAGCGAATTGATCTCGAGCTTCAACTCCTCGAGCCCGAGCTCGTCCAGGAAGTACATCAGCATCGACATCAGCTCAGCGTCGATGCGGGGGTCCTCCTGTCCCAGAAACTCGACATTGATCTGGTGAAACTGCCTGAATCGTCCCTTCTGGGGCCGTTCACGCCTGAACATTGGTCCTATGGTGAAGAGCTTCGCCACGGGATCCTTTTCGTACAGGTGGTGCTCTATGTACGCACGGATGACGGAGGCGGTCGCCTCCGGGCGCATCGTCAGGTACTCGTTACCGCGGTCGAGGAAGGTGTACATCTCCTTTTCGACGATATCGGTGGCCTCGCCGATACCCCGCTTGAAGAGTTCGGTCTTCTCCAGGATGGGAATCCGTATCTCCTGGATACCAAAATTGAAGAATATCTCGCGTATCTTTTCCTCGACGCGCTGCCACTTCGGTGTCTCATCCGGCAGTATGTCGCGAAATCCCCGTACCGAGGTTATCTTTGCCATTGCACAGTATCTCCCATGAATTTAAAGTGAAACCACTAACATATATCGGAAGAAAAGGCAAAATGGAAAGGGGGCGGTTCGGTAAAAATACCGATGTTTTTCCATACCGACCACGGTTTTCTTTGGAAACATCACCGGGGCCGTATGATTTTTACCGTCTCTCCGTCTGTTCGTATAATAACCGCTCCATCCCTATCCGTTCGCAGCACCCGTACCGCCGCCCGGGCGTACCGGGCAAGGACGTCGGGGTGGGGAAATCCGAAGGTGTTATCCAGACCGCAGCTTATGACGGCGATTTCGGGTCGGACAGCCCTGAGGAAGGGCGTAGTGCTGGAGGTATACCCCCCGTGGTGGGGTGCCATCAGGATGTTGGCTCTCAGGTCATGGCCGGAGGCGATAAGGAGGGTCTCGGCGGTGCCCGATATGTCGGCTGGCAGGAGGATGCTCTTTGCGCCGAAGGTTATTTTCATGACGATACCATTGTTGTTGTAATCAGAATCAGGGAAGTAGAGACCTTGCCCTGAGGCAGATCTTTTCGGGTGGAGTATCCTGATGGTGGCTCCCCCAATCATCCGCTCCGGTGTGTCCACTCCGACGATCTGGTGAGGGATGCCCTTCTGTCTGATGATCTCCAGCAGCCTGCGGTGGGATATATTCTCCGACTCCTGACCGTTCGACCAGACCTCCTCCACCTCAAAGTTTTCCGCCAGGAAGGGGAGACCGCCGACATGGTCCTGATCGGGGTGTGTGAGCACCATGATGTCTATCTTTTTTATCTTTTCGCGCCACAGGTAGGGTCCCACCACGTATTTGCCTATATCGAAGCTCCTGTCGTAGAACCCGCCGCCGTCCACCAGCATGATGCCCCCCCCGGGGAACCTTATCAGTGTAGAGCTCCCCTGTCCCACATCGATAAACGCCATTTCGATGTATCTATTCCCGACGGCGCGCAGGTTCGTGTAAAAGGCATCGGCGACGAAGAAGAGGGCTATCAGACCCAGGGAGAGTGCCAGCAGCCTTTTCTCGTTAACCCGGTACAGGTCTTTGAGGCGTTTGATCCCGGACGGGGAAGGAGCCCCCTTAAGGCCGCCGGGCACCGCGCCTTCTTTCGACCTCCACGTTTTTATCAACTGCACTCCGGCGAGGACACAAAGATAGTAGGCAGTGATTTCCAGAGGCGTCGGTGTTGTCACCGGGAGACTCGAAAAGGGGAGTGAGGACAAAAGGCCGACGATGGAGACGGCAATCCGGATAAAGAAAGAGGCAACCGTTATGAGTACCGGTGCGAGCGGAGCGAAGGGAGCCGTCACGATGAGCAGCATCCCCACCGGGAGGGCGGCGAACCCTATGATCGGTATGACAAACAGATTGGAGAGAAGCGCAATGGTTGAGATCCGGTTGAAGTAGAGCGCGATGAGGGGGGCGGTGCCGATCACGGCGGCGAGGCTCACCAAGGTAAAGAGCAGCACGGAGGTCATGCCCTTTTTGAGGATTCCTCTTCCGGCCGGTTTCGGGATCACGCTGCCCAGCGTCGGGACTAAGAGCAGGATGGCGGCGACCGCTGTAAAGGAGAGCTGGAAAGAAACGTCGAAGAGGGACGCGGGGCTGATAACGAGGATCAGAAATGCGGCAAATGCCAGTATGTTCAAAAGATCGCGACCCCTCCCGGCAAGGAGCGCGACGAGATAGCAGAGTATCATGATGGCGGCCCGTATGGTCGATATGCGAAGGCCGGCGATGAAGGTGTACCCGAGGACGGGTATAATGGAAAACAGGGCGGATACCTTGAAAATATCGAATCTCAGGAGGAGGTATTCGGAAGAGCGCATGAAGACCTTCGCGATGAAAAACGAGATAAAGGCTATGATCCCCACATGCAGCCCCGATATGGCAAGGATGTGAGAGACCCCCGCCCGGTTGAAGTCCCTGATGATATCCTCCGGAATTCCCTCTTTCTCTCCCAGTAGCAATGCCTGAAGCACACCGCCTTCGAGGGAAGGGGCGTTCTCCAGAATGAGATCCCTGAGGAGGGATCGGTATCTCTCTATCCGCGTCCTGAAATAATTTCCGGCGCTTTCCCGGATGATGACGATGTCCGAAGGACTACTTATGTACCCGCGCAGGCGGATACCCCGGTAAAGGAGGTATCTCCTGTAGTCGAAACCACCGGGATTGTTGAAATTGTGCGGATATTTCAGTTTTGTCTGCGCCCTGATATAATTGCCGTATTTGAATACGGTATTGCTATCTTTTACGGAAAGGAGTATCTTTCCCCTCACGGGAAGGGGGGCTCCATCCTTAATGATTCTGGTGGTCTGTATGACAAGGCTGGTCTTGCCACGCAATGTCCGAGGAGGGGTGCATACCCGTCCCTCAACGGTCAATCGGGTCTTCCCCGCGTGAAGGGCTATGTCGCCCCTGCCGCAGGAGGGATGAAGATACAAATCTATAGTGAGGGTGCCCAACAGAAACAGCGACACAAGCAGACAGAACCAGAGAGAGCCCTTTCTCCCTGTGACAGTTGCGAAAAGCAAGGCTCCAAGGGTTGCCAGGAGTGCCGCAAGTATCGCGATACCAGGTATCGTTACCATACTTCCGGCTGTTATTCCCAAGATGAGTGCTATAAGCAGGGGAATAATGGGTCTTTGCATAAGAATTACTCGCCGTATAGTTGTTTATTACTCCGGCAAATAAACACAACAATCGTCATGCCGGACTTGATCCGGCATCCAGTCAAATTCATTCTGGATTCCGGCTTTCGCCGGAATGACAACATTGACATATATTATTTCCGGAGTAATAACGCCGCGTTAGTGTCAACAGTATCGGAGGAGATTCCTTGAAAGACAACCAGCAGGAACAAAAGAGCGTAAAGGCAAGAGTGCAGTGGCTGCTGTTCTTCAGGCTTGCGATAGCGTCATTCCTGCTTGGCATCGCGTCAATTATTCAGTTCAGGATGCCTGACTCGCTGTCCGTCGCGTCCATAACTGCGATATATATCATAATAGGAACAACATATCTCCTGTCCATTGTGTACGTTTTCCTGTTGAAGGCAATAAAAAATATTGCCACGAATGTCTATATTCAGAGCTCGTTCGATATCCTGCTGGTTACCGGTCTCGTCTATGTTACGGGGGGGATAGAGAGTGTTTACTCCACACTGTATCCTCTGATTATCATATATTCGGTCCTGTTTCTGGGGAAAAGGGGAGGGGTGTTCGTTGCCTCGGCTGGGAGCATACTGTACGGACTCCTGATAGATCTTGAGTTCTATGGTGTTATTCATCCGCTGTACAGTGAAACGTATCAGTACAACGCTGAGGCAGGGGCCGTCTTCCTGCGGATATGCATTCATATCGTCTCCTTTTATATCGTAGCCCTGCTGGCGTCTTTCCTGGTGGAGATAGAAAGGAAGACAAAGACACTCCTCTCAGAGAAGGAGAGCGCCTTTGATCAGCTCGATATCCTCCACAAGCGTATTATTGAATCCGTGGGCTCCGGTATTATGACAGTGGATCTTGGGGGGATGATAAAGACCTTTAACCGGGCGGCTGAGGAGATTACAGGGATTTCATCTTACAACGCCATGGGGAGGGTCGTTGACGATATCTTTCCCGATTTTTCCGGGGCACTCGAAAAGATGAAGGAGAAAAGGAAACGTTTTCCGGCGCAACGGTTCGAAATTGCGCTGTCATCAAACGGCAATGATACGGCACTGGGTTTTTCTATATATCCCCTCATTGACCCGGAAGGAAACGGGATTGGAAGGATATTCATATTCCAGGACCTGACATCTGTCAAGGAGATGGAGCGGGAGATTGAGAAAAACAGGAAAATGGTGCTTATGGGTGAGATGTCGGCGGTACTGGCGCACGAACTGAGAAGTCCCCTCGCGTCGATCAGCGGTTCCATAAAGCTCCTGATGGAAGGGCTCGAACTGAAAGGATCGGACAGAAAACTGATGGAGATCATCCTCATGGGGAAGGATCAGCTGGAAAACCTCGTGAGGGATTTTCTCCTTTTTGCCAGGCCGGATACCCGCAATCGCTCCACGGTAGATGCCGGAGACATTGTCCCCGAGATTCTTGAGACCGTTCGCTTTTCCCCGGGGTGGAATGGAAATATTGAGATCGTAAAAAATCTGTGTGAACACAATGAGGTATACGGAAACGGCACGGAGATACGACAGGCCCTGTGGAATATTGTATTGAATGCCCTGCAGGCGATGCCGGATGGCGGGGTGCTGACAATCGAAACCAGACCGGATGTTGATAAGGACAATCGTGAGGTTCTCGAGATTTCTGTCAGTGACACCGGTTGCGGAATAGAAAAAAAACAGATGAGCACTGTGCATGAACCGTTCTACACAACGAAGGAAAAGGGCACGGGGCTCGGACTCGCGATTGTAAACAGGATTGTTGAGAGCCACAGGGGTACATTCAGGATTGAGAGCGAACTGGACAAGGGGACGCGGTGTATCGTGGTCCTGCCTGTTACCGGTCAGGGGTCAGGGGTCGGGGGTTAGGGATATAGGGGGAGGGGAGGTCAATGATAAAAAGTTACCAGGATTTAGAAGTCTGGCAGAAGGCCATGGATTTAGTTGTGATATGCTATCAATTGACCAGGAAGTTTCCCCAAAGTGAGACTTATGGGCTTGCAAGTCAGATGCAACGTGCCGCCGTGTCGGTGCCGTCAAATATCGCGGAGGGACGTCATCGAAAACACAGCAAGGAATTTCTGCAAAATCTTTCAATTGCTTATGCTTCTCTTGCAGAGGTGGAAACACATGTTCAGATAGCCGGGCGATTAGATTACACCGATAAGAATCAAGTAAAGAATGTATTGGATCAGACATCGGAAATAGGAAGGATGCTCAATGGGTTGCGACGGTCTATCGAGAAAAAGCTCTGACGCTGATCCCCGACCCCTGATCCCTGAAACGAAAGGAGTTAATGATGGCCAGAATTCTTGTTGTCGATGACGATCAGGGGATGAGGGATTACCTTGAGATTATGCTCTCCAGGGAGGGCTATGATGTTAATACCGCTCCCGGCGGGAAAGAGGCTCTGACCCTCTGCAAAAAACGCAAATTCGATCTTGTCATTACAGATCTGAAGATGTCCGGGATGGACGGGGTTGATCTGCTCAAGTCCCTGAAAGAGATATCCCCGGAAAGTATGACCATCCTCATTACGGGTTATGCCTCAGGGGAGACAGCCGTCGCCGCAATGAAGGAGGGGGCGTATGATTACCTTGAAAAAAATTTTGAGCCGGATGATCTGAAAAAGCTTGTGCGCGGCGCCCTCAGCAAAAAGGGAATCAGTGAAGAAGACGCCCAATTCATGAAGGATGTGAAAAGCTCGGTCTCCTTTGGAAAGATGACGGGAAAGAGCAAGGGAATGCTGAAGGTATACTCCCTGATCAAGAAGATGTCGGAGACCGCCGCCAACGTCCTCGTCCTCGGCGAGAGTGGTACGGGAAAGGAACTGGTCGCCCGGGCCGTCCATGAAAACAGTTCCCGGAAGGATGGTCCGTTTGTTCCGATCAATTGTGGCGGGATACC
>Ga0208905_1001140_pt1 | contig 13447 bp, 20 predicted proteins | sample AntAceMetag02UKS_FD_184776 | JGI IMG/M metagenome (GOLD analysis project Ga0208905, IMG submission 184776) | Saline lake microbial communities from Ace Lake, Antarctica - Antarctic Ace Lake Metagenome 02UKS (SPAdes) (version 2) | ecosystem: Environmental > Aquatic > Non-marine Saline and... | reverse complement strand
AAGGGTATGAAATTTTATATTATCTTTGTATAAAATATTAATACTATGAAAAATATAAAAAATCATTTGGAGTATAATCCTACTACGGGATTATTTATTTGGATTAAAAAGCATAAGCCTAATTGTGTTATTGGGAGTAAGGCAGGAGTTGTTAATACGCAAGGTTACATTACAATATCCTTTAAAGGCAATCAATATCTTGCTCACAGATTAGCATATTGGTATATGAATGGAATATTACCAACTCATCAAATAGACCATAAAAACAGGATAAGAACTGATAATAAATGGAATAATTTAAGGGCGGTAACAAATCAAATAAATAGTCAAAATAGTGGATTGAAATCTAATAATAAAACAGGGTATTCAGGGGTGCATTTTAGAAAAGACAGGAAGAAATATCAAGTACAAATAATGTATAAAAATAAACGCATTTGTATTGGTCATTTCAAAGAGTTATTCAATGCTGTTAAAGCCCGAAAAGATGCGGAAATTAAATATGGATATTTTGATTTATAGCCCTTGTTACCAAATCGTTTGAACTAAAATAACTGGAAAAACGTTTTTAAAAATGCCTTTAAAAATAATTTCTACATTTTGTAAATGGTATTAAAACTTTTTGTACATTTGTAGAGAATTTAAAAAGAGCCACATATTGAAAAAGGTAAATAACATATTTAGTAACATACCCAACAGGGATAATTTTAGCGACTTTCAAGGTGGTTCTTGGTCGCTTTTTTTATGTTCTGTTGGGCTTTTTTTATTATGAAATATTTTATTCACGATACTAATTCAAGAAATGATGAAAAAGTAACTCTGCTTTTTATTGAGTTTGGTTATGAAGGATTAGGATTGTTTTATTCTATACTTGAAATATTGGCAGCCCAGGAAAAACCAGTAGCCGAAAAAGTATTAAAATCACAATTAAAAATTAAAAAAAGACTTGAGAAACAACTACAATTCATGTATAAAATAGAGATACTTTCGATAAGAAACGGTGATGTTTTCAATGAAAATATACTAAAGTTTAGCGGAAAGTACCAAATAAAAAAAGAAAAAACAAGGGAAAAGGTTTCAGAATGGCGTAATAAACAAAAGGATATAAAAAATGTAACCAGTTACAAAAACATACGTAACAACCTTAAAGATAATATAAGTAAAGATAATATAAGTAAAGTAAATAGGGATTGTGAGATTTTAATTAATTATTCTTTTGATGAATTTTGGAATGCTTACGACAAAAAAGTAGGAGATAAAACCAAACTTGAAAAAAAGTGGAATAATCTAACGGATGATATTCGCACTAAAATACTTTTTCATATTGAAAAATATAAAATTTCGCAGCCGGTTAAAAAATATCGTAAGAATCCAGAGGCATATTTGAATAACAAAAGTTGGGAAGATGAAATAATAAATAATAATAATGATGGACAAGATACAGAAACACAACAAATCGCAGCAAAACTCGCTAATAAATATCTTAACGAAGAGCAGTAACAGGGCTATCACGTTAAAAGGTGTTTGGGAAAGTACTGATATTTCATTTAAGAAAATGGAAGCTGAAAGCAATATGGGCGTATGTAAGACTATTTTAGTATCTGAGATAAGCAAGATGGTTCAATTGTTAAAAGCTGACCTACAAGAGCCGCAAATAGATTATATGGTCAATTACATTATCAAACATTATTATTCTTATACTATTTCAGATATAACGACATTAACTGATAGACTTGTTAAAAACAACCCATATGGAAAACCAATACTTCAAAATCTTATTTACGAACTAGATCAATATTCAGTAGACAAGCAGGAATTTGCAGTTTTAGAAAGAGTAAAAGAAAATAGCCAACACAAACTAATTATAAGTAAACCAGATAAATTCAATAAAATGTATTCAAGGTTAAAAAAGGAAGCCAAAGAGCCGGTAATAAGTCAAAAAGAAAAAGATCAAATTGCTATAAAAGAAAATGAAAAAAAGATTGATCAGTTAGTAAAAATGTACCCAAAAACACATTAAATAATAAATGTTAGTAATGGAACTAAGCATAAAAGATTGCACAATAGTAGGCAAAGACATAATTTATTATATGTCAACTGAATTTACTAAGTTCTATTTAGGTTATAAGCATAACAAAGCAGGGGTATATCCGCCTTACATAGACGTAAAAGGAAAAGAAGTAAAAAGATTTGAGAGGGATGGAATGGCAGCAAGTTATGACATATATAGAAACGGAAATTTTAGATTATTAATTAAATATAGGAAATAAAGAGTAATTTTACTAGATGAAATAAAGACACTTAAATCATGAAACTAACCTACATAATCAAATACGCACTAAAGATTAAAGACGGTACTATAATAAAGCCAGGTACTATCAAGGTCAAAAATAAACGAGACAAACTGGATGCTAAAATATCACTTGACATCCACCTATCAAAGCGATTTACATATAATAAAATGGTTGTGTATAGCTGTATAGCTGAAAGTCCGGAATCATTTTTTAACAATATATTTAAATAATAGAACTATGAAAGCAACTGAGTTAAGAATTGGGAATTATGTTTGGGAAAATTACTCAGGTGAAATGATTATAAGAAGTATTATTTATAATTCACCAGTAACAACACACCCAAAAGATAACGGTAGTCATACTATCCATTTATCTAAAACATTAAAACTTCCTATATGTGGATATGATATAAGCGCAATTAAACCAATCCCCATAACAGAGGAATGGCTTATTAAGTTGGGTTTTGAATTTAAATATAATCCAACTCCAAGTGAACTTATATTACACTATTGGATTATTAAACTTGATAGCAATTTATATCTAAAAATATTCAAGGATAACTCTTTTAAATTATGTGATTATAATAGTACCACAAATGATTCTATTAGATTACAAAACGCTAATAGTATTGATTTAAGAGATGATGGCAACGATAAAATAAAACACATCCACCAACTACAAAACCTATATTTCGCACTCACTAATAAAGAACTATTATGCAATGGATAACAATAGATGAAATAAACAATCAGATTGGGATATACGGCATTGTTATAGATGAACTAACGGGTTAAACTATGAAAACAGAAAACGGTAAAAAAGAACTTTGGACAGTAGCATTAATAGTGATAGCATTCTGGATAGCTGTAATAATGATATTGATAAACGCTTGACATTTAACATAATTTGATTAACTTTGCACATAAACAGGGATTATGGCATAAAACAAATGTAGCTTATGAGCGTACTTCGCCGATTATATCCCTGTTTTTAAACTAAGAATATGAATACTATAAACGATTTAACAGTAAATGATATTGATTTAATTTCTAACCAAAAATTATGAAAAGCCCTTATTTTAATAGACAACAAAGAATTGCCATATATTGCGATACAATGGAGGGATCGCATTTAATGTTAAATCTAGCAGTAAATAAACTATTAAGGAATGTGCGAATTACTAAAGGGTGGGTAGCTATGAAGAAAGCAGAACGAATTATAGTAATATTGGTTAACATTAAATTATTCGGAATATATACGCCTAAAAAATGGTGGCAGTTGTTTTAATTTAAACTTAATAAACATGAAAAAATTACTTATATTACTAATTTTACTGCCAGTATTGGCAATGGGTCAATTTGGATTAATGGATTCAACTAAAATCGTAAGACATATTTATAATACTCTAACGATAGAAGATCCTATTTGGTTTACTCCAATAACAACAGCCGATTTATTAGAGTATGAAAAATATTGCTATGCTGATAGTATTGTTGAATATGAATATATGATTGAATATTGGAATGGGATTAGTTTTGACACCATATATTCAAAAGAAATATTATATCTGCCAGAATCTTATATTATACAAGTGCCAAAGAAATATAAACACCAACAACCAACTTTCAAAGGATTTATTGAATGGGTAAAGAAATAAAGATTTTAGTACTAATCAAGAATAAGCTGAATGGTGTATTATTTTATCGTTCTGTAATTCCACATTCTTATATGCTTGGTAGGTGGGATGTAAACATAACATTCAAAGACAACTTATTTTGCATTTATGAAATATATTATTGAACAATATCCTATACAAGGGTTGAACGATCAAAACATAAACAAAAATGACAGTAAGAGAAGAATTACAAATAACATGGAAACACATATCCAGTATTTTACAGCCAAATAATAAGCGATTTGAAGACGTCCCATGTGAATGGTTATCATTTGATGATTTTTATAAAGCAAACTATCATAAATATTATAGGGCAAAACGTAAATGGAAAAACTATAAAAAAGTTACTATTATAAAGAACTATAAAAAAAAGGCTAAATATAAAAAAAGAACTGTTGTATTTATTCGGAAAATAAAAGAGTTGGGATTTACAAAAAAGAATACTGTATTTTCTTCACCATCCGACATAATGAAATATCATAAACCTGCTCATTTATATATGTTTGATAAAAAACAATTATTAGGAACTAGAGATATTAAAAATATCTTAAAAAAGAAAGGCATAAACAAAACATTAGCGTGGATTGTTACAACAAAAAAACAAAACAAAGATATTTTTAAAGCTAATAAGTTAGCTCAATGGTTATGGAAAGGCAAAAGAATGAGCTTAAAAGATATTGCGATTAAGGAGATTATAGATAAAGAATTATTAAGCAATAAAATTTATGGAAGTAAATTTGACTTAATCAAGGCTGTAGAATATTGTAAACAATATGCTCCATCAAAATATTCATTTGAAGAAAAAATGTTATACCCACATGAAATATTTAAAATATTATCATTAAGGCATAACATAAATGAGACAACTTTAAGAAGTAGATTTTATAAAAATAATTGTGATTATACTAATATAATTTACACCAAATCTAAAAATAAATATGCTCCATACCCTAAAAAATTATTAGCCATAAAAGGAAATAAAGAAATAGAATTTGAATCTATAACTGATGCTTCCATAAAATTAAAAATAAGCAAACCTGCTGTAAGTATGTACCTAAATGGTAAATTAAAAAATACAAATCGAACAAAAGGATATGTATTAAAATTTATAAAAACTTATTAAAATAAACACCAAAAATACCAGACAGTTGACATTTAGAAAAAAAGTATTACATTTGTAGGATATGATAATAGAAAAACTTAAAATATCACAGCTAAAACCCGCTCCATACAATCCCAGAAAGTCGGATATAACTCAGGAGGCAAACTTAAAGGCCTCACTTGAAAAGTTTGGAGTAGTTGATCCAATTATTTTCAACAAGCAAACAGGTAATATTGTTGGCGGACACTTTCGAGTTAGGGAGTTGAAAAAGCTAGGTGTTGAAGAAGTTGATTGTGTTATATTGGATTTGTCAGTAGAAGATGAAAAGGAACTTAATATCCGATTAAATGCCAATACTGGTGAGTGGGATATGGATGTACTTGAAGGCTGGGATAAACAAGATTTGGAGGAGTGGGGGTTGGAGTTGGAATGGGAAGAAGAAACAGGAGGAGAAAGTAAAAACGATATAAAGGGAAATATAGAGTTTAGTGATGAATTATTGTTAGAACATAATTATATTTTATTTTATTTTGATAACAGTTTTGATTTTCAGGTATTAAAAAATAAATTGAATTTACAAAATGTTAAAAGTTGTATAAAGACAGAAAAGAGTCAAAAAATAGGAGTTAACAGGGTTTTGAATGGTGAAATTTTATTAAATATATTAAATGCGGATAATAAGACCAACGTATAATAGATGGAATGGTTTGAAAGGTATTGAGTATTTCAAGGATGCAAAATATATTTTACCAGAAAGTCAAAAAGATAAATATTTGAAAGTATTAGGAAGTAAACAAATGATTGTTATTCCTGATGAATGTGATGGTAGTATTGCAAAAAAAAGAAATTGGATGCTTGAAAATATCAAAAGACCTTATATTTCAATTGATGATGATGTTGAATATATGTTGATGATGGAAGGTAGAAGTAAAGAAAAGAGAAAATTTGTATCATATAAAAAAATTGAATCAAAATTAATTCATAGTATATTTGAGCATTATACGAATTTAGCGGATCAATTAAATGCTAAAATGTGGGGAGTTATGCAAAGAAATACAGGTGATCAAAGAGAATACAGAGAACATAGACCATTTACATTAATAAATGCTGTATTGGGTCCTTTTCATTGTCATTTGGATCATGATTTGAAGTATGATGAAGATATGTTAAACAAAGAGGATTATGACATGGTTATTCAGATGTTCAGCGTGTATAAAATGATTTTAAGAGTTGATAAATTAGCAATAAAAGGAGAGCAACAAGGAAATGAAGGTGGAATAGTAGGTGAAAGAACATTAGAAATTGAATTAAAAGGGGCAAGAAACATCATGAATAAATGGGGGAGTAGAATTATAAAATATAATCTAAATCCTCAAAAAATGAATGATGTAGTATCTGGTAAATTAAACATACCAATAAACGGAGTTTAAATTTTAGTTAAACAACCGACAAACAACCGACATGATGGCAAATAATGAAAACTTAACAGGGACACAGGGATTTGATAAAAATCCGCAGAATATAAACAAAAAAGGTCGCCCCGTTTCAATAAAGAACCAATTAAAGGAAATGTTACTCAAAGACGGTGAGTTACCAATACCAAAAGAATCTTTTGTAAAACAGACAGAAACACACTACATATTCAAGTTGCCTACCCAAGAGGCACTTGCTTTGAAATTAGTTAACATGGCTATGAGCAAGGGATCGAATGGGTTTAATGCGCTTAAATTGATGCTGGAGACATTCGATGGTAGGGCGCAACAAACAGTTGACATGAAAACAGACCAAGTAATAAAATACCAAAACGTCTCAAAACAATTTCCTGATAAGGAATGATATATAGGACTTCGACATATTACAAGATACGTGCTATAAAGTCTAAAATAAGGGTTGTGCAGGGTGGTCAGGGAGCTGGTAAGAACATATCAATAGCTCAGATACTATTAGAAGACTGCGCCAAAGATCGCGACACAGCAACCGTTGTAACTGACACATATGACAACTTGAAGGATGGTGCAATATCTGACTTTAAAATGCTTTATGAAGAGGCTGGATTGGACTGGGAAAATGATTTTAACAAAACTGAAAAGAACCTTAAACACAACGGAGGCATTATTCAATTTCGGTATATTTCAGATATAAAGAAGCAAGCCGGTAAATCTAAAAGGCGTGGTAAGCTGTATATAAATGAAGCTAATAAGATTGGATGGGATGTAGCAAGTACTTACATAGGGCGTACTCACGGGGCTGTTTATATCGACTTCAATCCAGACTTTGAGTTCTGGGCGCATACGCAAGTGCCAAAGCTAAAAGATAAAAAAGGTAATTCAATAAGTGACCATATAATAGTCACCTACATAGATAATGAAATGTGTCCACAAAGTGAGATTGATTTTATTGAGTCTCGCAAAGATAATGCAGAGTGGTATCGGGTCTATGGATTAGGATTAACAGGATATTATTCAGAGCGTAGAATATATACATATAATTTCTGCGATAAAATCCCCGACAATGCAAAGAGAATAGAGTCAGGGATGGATTTTGGCGTATCACCTGACCCTACAATCTTAATAGATGTGTACAAAAAAGATAATAATCTCTATGTAGATGAACTGTTCTGCATGAATAACCTACTCCCGGAGAAGCTGGAAGGAGCTGAAAGGATGGCAATAGTTGACAAGATGGATGAGATAGAGTTCACCAGAGGACATTTAATCATAGCAGACAGCGCAGGGCGTACTGAGATCAACGATATAAAGAAATACAGCTATGCCATAAAGGGCGTTAAGAAGTCGCCAGGCTCAGTTATGATAGGCATTAACAAGCTGAGAGGCTATAACATATTCCTAACTGAACGCTCACAGTCAATTAAAAAGGGAATAGAATCATATTTTTTCAAAGTAGATGCCAACGGTAAGGTAATACCAGAGCCGCAAGGACATGAACCCGATGGGCTAAGTGCGCTTCGTTATGTAATGATGGAGCATTCAAAAAATAGAGCAAAAATATATTAAATGATACTAATAAACACTAAAACAAACGAATCGTACATTTGCAGTCAAGCATACGCAGCTCATAAAATCGGAGTAGTTCCATTGACGGTAAGCCGCTGGAGATGTTCAGGGCGCAAAGTAGAAAACTATAATCATTGGACACTTTATTTCAGACCTCAAAAAGTGTTACAACGTAGTGGATTTGCTGTGACGCCACAACCAAAAAAGTCTATATTATGAGAGGCGTTGCATATATAGCAGCTCATGATATATCCGAATATAATAGGATTATTAATAATGTTAGAGGAGTTAACAGTGATCAGTGGTTTGTGACATCAAAGTATCTATTTACCAAAGAACAATATAAACTCAATAGACTATTAGGACTTCATAATATAAATAAACAAGGATATTTTAATAATACTAATGGAAAAAATAGTTTGCCTTAATTGTTGACATAATGTCAGCGTAACGTCAACAAAAAGCCCTCCCTTATTTATAATCAGTCTATATAACTAAAAACTTAGTTATATTTGTAGCAATTATATCTACAAATATGGCTGTTTTAGAGTTAAAGGATATTGAAAAAATAATCAATGCTGGACAACCTGACTGGATTAGTGAGGCTATAAGAGAACACAAAAGACTTGATGTTCATATCAACGGAAAAGGAACGGCTGAATATCTTAAACGGATAGATGGCATAGAAAACCCAAAACAATTAGCACTTAGAAAAACGTTCCTTACAACAAATCGTTACGTATTCACCAATTTAAGCAGACCAGTTGACAAAGTATTCAGTGCAAAAGGTGGTGGTAATATTTACAATTTAAACCAGAGTGCAGAAGAGGAAACGTTAAGGGATAAGCTATCCAATGTACGACATGGCAAAGCTATCCGAACATGGATAAAAGACATTCAGGCTAACAAGTATTATACTGATCCTGCCGGGCTGGTATTTTTTGAGTGGGTTAATGGGAAAACATATCCTACTCTGAAATCCATTAAGTCAATATTCAATTATGAATGTGATGGCAGAGTGCCTGAGTGGGTAATATTCCAGCCTTTTAAAGTTGATAATAATGATGGTGACTTTTACAGAGTTGTAGATGACAGAAGAGATTTAATAGTTAAGAAGGTAGGGCTAAACTTTACAGAAGTAGAAGACACCTCCTTCGACAATCCGTTTAAGATAGTGCCTGCTATTATTAACTCCAATATAATCAATACCGATTTAACCTATAATGAAAGCCCTTTTGAAGTAATTATAAGCCTTGCTGACCACTATTTGAGAACAGGGACTATTAAGAATCTTAATGAGTTCTTATATGGCTATCCCATCTTTTGGAGGTATCTTACAGATTGTAAAGTGTGTAAAGGAACTGGATATATTAAGGGCATTAAATGTTCATCATGCGGAGGTACAGGTAAAAATCTGACTAAGGACATAACCGATATGATCCAGTTAGAAATACCTGAAAAGGATACGGATGTAAAACTCGCTCCTGATTTGGCAGGTTATGTGACGCCAGACATTGACAGTTGGAAGGAAATGCGCATAGAGCAGGAATATATCTTTTCATTGATGCAGTTGACATTGTGGGGTTCTAAAATGGCTAAAGATGCTAACAATGAAACAGCAACAGCTGCCTTTCTAAATGTACAACCTGTAAATGATCAGCTGAATAACTTTGCTGATTCCTTCCAGGACATGGAAAAGAAAATGACGGACCTAATAGGAAAGTTTTATTTAGGTGAATATAAAGGGTCAAGTATAAGCTATGGACGTAGATTTCTGGTAGAACCACCTGATGTGATTTGGAAAAAGTACGAAACAGCAAGAGAAAAAGGAAGCCCAAAAGTATCACTAGACTATCTTTTGATACAATTCTATCAGTCTGAGTTTGCCAATGACTTAGAACAGCTTACAATAGCTCAGAAAGGGATTAAATTAGAGCCTTTTATTCACTTAAAAGATATTGAAGTCAAGAATTTGGACATTAATCCAGAAGATCAAAAGGCAAAATACTATTTCAATGAATGGTTCAAAACCGTAAATGAAATAGACTTACTAACAAAACCAATAGAGACATTACAAAAAGAATTTGATAATTATTTATTAACTAAAGAATTAAAAGATGATAGCAACGTACAATGAGTTTAATTGTCATTATGTCAAAAATAAATTAGTAAAGGAAAGTTTGACAAAAAGAAAGTCTGTAAGGATTAGTGAATTTACAGCAAAAGTAATGAATGAAAATAGTAACACTCTGTTTTATGAGTTAGTTCCTGAGATAAAGGAAAAATCAAAAGGCAGACCAAAAACAAAATAAAATGGTACAAAAAGAGTTTAAAACATTTCTAACAGACACGTTGGGAGTTGACATTGAAGCGTTAAAAGCCTCAATGACCTCAGATGAAGAGGTAAAAGTTGAATTTAAGTCAGGGATATTTATGGACGATGAAGCTCTAACAGGGCTAAAAGAGACTGTAAAAAAGGAAGGTTACAATGAGGGCAAAGTAACCGGCGTAGAAATGGAAGCAAAACGAGTAAAGGAGAAATTTAATATTGATGTAGAGGGTAAAAACTTTGACAATATATTTTCTACTTTTGAAAAGCAGACATTAACAAATGCTAAAATTGAGCCTAATAAAAAAGTTGATGAGCTTAATACTTCATTAACCAATCTTCAAAAGCAGTACACAAACGATCTCGGACTTAAAGATAATGAGATCAATTCACTTAACACAAAGATAGGTGAATATCAAATTAATGGTGACTTAGCAAAACATTTACCAGAGCTTAAAGGAATAAAACCTAATCAATTTGCCACACTAGCAAGAACAGAATATGCGTTTGATTATGTCGATGGAAATATGGTAGTCAAAAAAGGAGATACCATTCTCAAAGATAAATTAGAGAAACCATTGCCAGTTAAAGACGTATTAACATTATTTGCCACTCAAAATGGGTGGACTGATAAGGATGGACGTGGTGGAAGTGATGAAGGTGGAGGTTCTGGAGAGTTCAAGTCAATGGATGACGTTTACAAACATATGGATGAAAATAAAATTGATCCTTTGGGTGCAGATGGTCAGAAGCTAATAGCCGATTTCCAAAAAACTTAAAAATTTAATATTATGGCAAATTACACAGATAGTGTTGAAGCAGCCGCTAATTATAAGTTGAATCAAATGATGCTTATGCCTGAATTTAAGGTAAAACCATCAGCAGCTTTAAGCGTGTTCATGAAAAACACTAATTTTTTAATAAGTGCCTCCGAACGTGAAGCACAATGGAATCAGAAGCCGTCTGATAGCACAGTCGTTACGGTTAAGACTTTAAACAAACAAACGACAACCAACGCAGCTGCAAGAGCAGCGGCTCACACAGGTAGCATAAATGACTCGAGTACAGCAAATGCGAGCTACTCGGTATATGCTCAGAAATTTAAATATTCAATCAAGCAAGCCGACAAAGACATTTTTACATTAGCTGAAATGATAGCAGCCCAATATAGAAGTGCATTTATTGACTGGCACGAAAGAGTAGAAACAGCATTGATTAGCTCACTTGATACTAACCGCTCACAGGCAGTCGAATCATTGACACCTCAGGCAGGCACATGGGACGCAAGTAATTTTTGGTTTGGTGTAGCTAATGATGAAAAAGATTATTACTTCCAACGTATTCAAGCCTTTATGAAAGAGCAATATTATTCAGGCCAGTTTGATGTTATCAATAACATGGGTGCTGATATTGCAATGGCTCAAATCGGACAGCAAGGACAAGGTAACTCCACTAACTTAGGATGGCAATTACCGGGAATCAATGGTGTAGCGTCTACTGGTTTTGCAAATGAATCAGGATATAACTTTATGAGTTATATTTTGAAACAAGGAACTATTGGCATTTTACCTTGGATTCCTAGGCTTAACCGTGATGGTTTTGGTGATATATTCCAAAACGGTGGTAAATATTCAACTATGCCAGACCCATTAGGATCAGGCTTAACATTTGCTGTTCACCAATATGCAACCGCTGCTGATAACGCAACACCTGCAGAAACTCAGGATATTGATATTGAAGTAGAAATATCATGTGACTTAGCCCCATTTTACGCACCAGAGACAACTGCGAATGCTAATCCAGTATTCAAAGTAGGTTTACTACAGGCAGGAGGATCCTAAGATGAAAAGATTAGTCTTTATAACCGCAATCTTATTAGCGAGTATGCTAATATCTGCACAGAATAGATCAGCTACATTGACACAAACAACACTCAATGCGACTGGCGAAACGTTTAAAGACGTATTTTTTGACACATCCGATACAATCAAGAAGAGTGAAACATATTATGTCGAATTTACTTGTAAAAAGGACTACCCTCAGGTACAAGATGTTTATTTAACAGGAACGGCAGTTTCAGGAAGTGGTGACATTGTTATAACTGTTTACGGTAAGAAATTTACCGGCAGCGATTATACAAGTATTGGAACTTCTACATGGAATAGCGCACTACCTTTAGACGAGGTTATTACTATTTCTACCTCAAACAGATACAGATATTATAAAGTAGAATTTGTATCTGATACAACAACTAAAAAGGTATTATTGACCGATATGAGATTCAAAACATGGTTAACAGGTGGTGATCTATCTACAGCAAGTTTAAGTTTATCGAGCAATTTAGCTGTAACAGGAACTACAACTTTAACGGGTGCTGTTGGCTCAGCTGCAAGTATCACTTTGGGTGCAGGAGCTGACTTAATAGGTTCTACAACTTCAGATATTAACTTTGGTAGTGGTAATTTTACCGTTGCTGGGGCTAGTGGAAATACAAGTATTGGAGGTGATATTACTTTAGAAAACAGTGAAACAATAAGCAATGCTTTAGACGGTTCGATTATAACAGATGCTAATGTAGTTATAGCACATCAAACAAGTGCAGCTAATTCAACAGTAACATTATCGGCAACACAAATGCTAGCCGGTGTGATTACTTCTACATCTGGTGCAGCTGTTACTTTTACAACACCTACAGCAACTGCTATTATGGCATTGATTCCGGGTGGTGCAAGAGGTACTACATTTGATTTGATAATTGATAATTCTGCCGGTTCAAGTACTATCACTATGACACTTGATGGTAGCATTGCAGTTATTACACCTGCCATTACTGGTGGAGATGCTTTGACTGTTTCAACTGCTAACGTTGTTGGTTGTTTTAGATTTTATTTTACAAGTGCAACCGCTGCAAAAGTACTAAGGATATACTAATATGAAAAAGTTAATATTCATATTGGCACTGGTGTTTATGATAATAGGCACAGCCACAGCACAGACAGCGAGTTTTGCAACCATTCCGGCTAGTGAGACTATGCA
>Ga0208905_1001139_pt1 | contig 13452 bp, 12 predicted proteins | sample AntAceMetag02UKS_FD_184776 | JGI IMG/M metagenome (GOLD analysis project Ga0208905, IMG submission 184776) | Saline lake microbial communities from Ace Lake, Antarctica - Antarctic Ace Lake Metagenome 02UKS (SPAdes) (version 2) | ecosystem: Environmental > Aquatic > Non-marine Saline and... | reverse complement strand
TTCCTTATTTATACCTTTCTTTTGGCGAGGTCGTTAAAAAATTGGAGTTTAATCCCCTTGCACCATATCGATAAATTCCGGAAGCATTAGAATTTTAACATCCGTGTCTGCCGGCATGTTGAGTAATGCCTGAAAGTAACATCCCGTACAGACATGAACCATGCAATTCGTTTCCACATTTTTGATCATATGGGTTAATCCGTCGGGTGTGTAACAACAGGCCGGTGTACTGATCCGGTTTATGGACAGCCCGTTTATCTTGCTAAAGATAGAGTTGGTCGATTTTAAATCCATGGGTACCGGTGAGAACTTCTTATGGAGCCGATAACATCCAGCATAATAGTCTGTCTTTTTATCCAATTCCATTGTGTCGATCATTTCATTTATCACATGAGGATAGAAAACAATCTCTTCCTCCGGGAAGGCATGCTTGTATATAGGATAACAGGGGGAGCAGAAAATGATAAGCCGCTTAGCCCCCAGTTCTCTTGCTTTTTCAATATTCAATCCAACGAACTCTCTGGAAAGCGACCGGCATTCAGCCATTGCGTCCTCATCCCTTTCTTTGATCGCTGGACGATAGAGATTGTTCCCACAGCAATATTCTTTTGAAAGAAAAGTATAGGTGATACCGCCACGGTCCAAGACACGGATTAACTTTTGTAGAATCTGGGGCATAGCTCCGAGGATCTGGCAACCGGTAATGATTACGTTTTCAGCCCTGCGGTCATACGGGAGGTTATATGCCTCCAGAACTTCCACGCGGTTGGGCAGATTCTCGCTCGTATTTCCGGTAGAACGGATAATCTTGACCATGTTTTCATCTATAAGCGAATGCACTTAACAACCTCCGGATTGTTTATTGTTGGATTCGGTAATTCTACAATATACTTAAAGAAATTGCATCTCTTTATCCTGATGACCGGGCCGACCATCTGCAGTATAACTTCTTGGCCAGATAGATGGTGCCTTTCCAATAGTTAAGTAAAACGGTCCCCTAATTCGTTTAGAATGGTGTCTATTCATTATAACGCCTGCAAATCAACAGAATCGTTTAGCTTGAAAATTATCGATTACCATTTGAAGTATTGAGATTTAACTTATGAGGAAGTCGATTCTCGATTACATCTACGAGTTCAGGTATATCCACTTCCAGTTCCATGACACTTTCTCCTTTCTATTGAGGTTTTGGGACAAACCCTTTTTAAAAGGAAAAGCGCCTTTTTCTATACCTTTGTAAATTAACTCAAGATATCTTAAACTACCTAACAAGCTAATATTATTGTGTATAATTATATTTTATAGTCAAATAGTAATAAAAGGTCATAAATTTATAAAATATCAATAGATTATGTAAATTGTAAAAATAGTGTCAGAATTCTTTACAAAATATAGTTTAATATAAGTTATTAATATTATGAGATATAAATGATATTTTGAGTCATAAAATAAAAAACTGTCAGGATTCTTTACAAATACGAATGCTCATTTCTTCTGCGAAATTTCAATAAATACAATAAAACGAGTTATTTACTTATTGTGGCATAAAATATGCTTTAATTAGTGTAGACCGAAAATTAAAGGAGTAAAAGAAACGTGGACGAAGAGTCACCAATACATCGTTATTCGGCACTACTGACCTGCTTGATGGTATTTATCATCGGCGTGAGCCTTATAGTGCTTATACCATCGGTATACATAAGAGACCTGAGTCCTCAGACGGCCGTCAGCGAAGAGGTGGCCTATGAGATTGCCGTACAGAAGCCTTCGGAGAAAAAACCTCCTGATCCCGTGCCTGACGTTGTTTCCGAAAAACCTCCCGTCGAAAAAGCCAAACACCCCTATAACCCCATCATAAAAAAAGCTGCCGAGCGTTATGAAATAGATCCTGCCCTCGTGAAGGCAATTATTATGGCGGAGTCGAATTACAATCCACGGGCAGTTTCAAAGATGGGGGCACGGGGCCTCATGCAGTTAATGCCGGCAACTGCCGAGGCGCTCGGAGTGGAAGACAGTTTCAACCCGGAGCACAATATCCATGCCGGGGTCAGATATTTCAGGCAGCTTCTCGACCGGTTTGACGGCAATATCGAGTTTGCACTTGCCGCCTACAATGCCGGCAGCAGAAAGGTCAGAAAATATAACGGCATACCTCCCTACAGGGCAACACAGATATACATTGAAAAGGTCTTCGTCTACTACGAGCGTTACAAGAAAGAGATGGCCGGGGAACTCGAGAGGGTATAAAAAGAGAAGAACTATCTGTTTGCAGGCACTCGCGATTGCAGTTCCCCACAACAAGTTGTGGGGAATCTCCGACTGTTCAGGAAATATTTTGGGTAAAGTTTGAATATCCGGACCAACGGTGTTAGTTATTGTTATTATGACAATATCGATTACGAATCGAAAAGGTGAATATTTGTCAAAAGCTGGAATTTGTTTAGTACAGTCAAAAATAAAGAATTAACGATTACCAAAAGAAAGCAGGTATCATTTTAATAATCTCAAACCTAAGACTTTCAGGAAGAATCATTGACCTTTTGGTAAAAAAAAGAGTAAATAGCACAACGTGGATGGCAGGGGTTATCTGAGAGCTCGCGTATGAGAGGAGGGGTCGGATATGAACAAGGTCGTGGTGAGGTTTAAAGATGGTACCGTGTTGAAAGGCCAGACGAATAACTTTTTCCCCAATAAGACCAGTTTTAATCTTGAAATATCTGATGGAGAACACCCGGAAATTTATATCGAAAACCTCAAGGCAGTTTTTTTTGTAAAGGATCTCTTGGGAAACAGAGACCATATGAAGAAATACGAAGATGATATTGCGGGAGCGGGAAGAAAAATAAAGGTCAGATTTGTGGACGGCGAAGAGATAACAGGATATACTTTAGGGTATTCACCTGATCGTCCGGGGTTCCTCATGACACCTGCCGACGTAACGGGCAATAACGAACGAGCATTTATAGTAGCATCGGCAGCGGAAAATGTAGAGTTTCTTTAATTTTTAAACTGTTTCATTAATTTCAATAATGATTTAGAATCACATTATATTCTGATTTACCGATGATCAGATCGCGTCATTGTATGTATCCTGTCGCGCGTGAAGCGGATACTACCCTCTCCATATTAACAATATAGACTTGCAACCCATAGGTAATTTATCGTACTATCCTAACCAAGAAAAGAGGGAAACACCAATGAGACTGGCGGTATTAGAAACAGAAAAATGCGTGGGATGCCAGCTGTGCATGTTTGCCTGTTCAAGAAGACAAAATGAGGCTGGGCTGGCCAAGTCATGCATAGGAGTAAGGTCCATTGGCGGAATGGAACGGGGTTTTTCTGTCATAGTCTGCCGGGCCTGTGAAGATCCTCCCTGCGCGAAAGTATGTCCGACCGGTGCCCTGACACCGAGAGATGGAGGAGGAGTTCATGTCGATCTGGAAAAGTGCATAGGCTGTGGACACTGCCGTGAAGCCTGTGTAATCGGTGCAGTATTCTGGGATGATGAAATCAATAAACCGATGATCTGCATCCACTGCGGTTTCTGCGTAAATTTCTGTCCCCATGGCGTCCTGGGAATGGAAAGGAAAAAGGAGATCGAACATGCAAGCAAATGATCCCCTTTCAAACGTTCTTTATATTGACCTTTCAAAGAGAACTTTTGAAGTTAAAAGAAGAGACGATATTTTTGAAAGGTACCTGGGAGGGACGGGTGCGGCAATCAAGCTGCTTCATGAAGAATGTCCCGAAGACTGCGATCCCTACAGTCCCGAAAACCCCATAATATTTGCAGTGGGACCGCTCACGGCGCTGTTTCCGCTCGCATCAAAAACAGTTGCAATGTTCAAATCACCTCACACGGGAAATCTCGGAGAGAGTCACTGCGGCGGCAGGAGCGCAGTCGCCATTCGCATGGCAGGTTACGGAGCGATCGTTATAAAGGATGCAAGCGATATCCCCATCTATCTTTCCATTTACGGTAAACATGTACACTTTCGGGACGCCACTACACTGTGGGGGATGGGCAGCTTTTCCTCTGGCCGCGTTATAAGGGAGAATGAAACAGGCGAGGGACTCCGGACAATTATGCGCATCGGAAAGGCGGGAGAAAGGCTCGTTTCCTATGCATCGGTGGTATCGGAGACCTATCGTCATTTCGGAAGGCTGGGGCTGGGCGCGGTATTCGGGAGCAAGAAACTCAAGGCCGTTGTTGTTTCCGGGAAATCCTCACTACCCGTTGTCGATATGAAACTTTATCGTAAAACCTACAACGAGATCTACAATTCGGCGGTTAAATCCCCGGTCATGAAAAAATATCATGACCTTGGAACGTCTGAAAATGTGCTCCCCCTGAATGAATTCGGGGGCCTGCCGACGAGAAACCTGAAAGAGGCACGATTTGAAAAAGCCGAGGAGATTTCGGGTGAGTCATTGGCCGAACACTACCTGGGGAGAAGATTAGCATGTTCGAACTGTCCCGTAGGATGCATACACATTGCAGCGCTCCGAGAGCCCTATGAAGATGAGGCCTATTTCTATAAGACGTCGATGATCTCCTACGATTATGAACCAATCTATGCCCTGGGCACAATGCTCGGGATGAACAGCGCGAAAGATTATTTGAGATTGATGGATCGGGTTGAGGCCTGGGGAATTGACGCGATGAGCACCGGTGTCGTTCTGGCATGGGCGACGGAGGCACAGGAAAAGGGCATCATTTCTAAAAAAGAAACGCTCGATCTAAATCTTGAGTGGGGAGATGTTCAATCGTATATCGCGGCGCTTAGAAATATAATCGAACAACCGAATGAATTTTATGCGGCACTGGCACGAGGCATCGAACATGCCATCTCGATTTACGGCGGAGAGGATTTTGCGCTTGCCTTTGGTGGTAATGAAATGCCGGGATACCACACGGGACCGGGAGCCCATATCGGTACCCTTATAGGAACGAGGCACAGCCACCTCGATAATGCCGGCTACAGCTTTGACCAGAAGTTACTCGCCAAAGAGGAAAAAAGCCCCGAGGATCTTGTAGATATTCTGGTCGAAGAAGAGATATGGCGGCAGATACTGTCGAGTCTCGTTATCTGTTTCTTTGCCCGCGGCATCTATTCGCCGGAACTTGTATCGCGGCTTTTAAATATTGCCGGGTTTGAAGTGTCCGAAGAGGACCTCGACAGGATAGGCAGGGAAATTTATGTCGAGAAGTACCGATTCAAAATGAGAGAAGGCTTCAAACTCGATGACATTAGGATACCCAAAAGGATATTTGAAACACCGTCTCCGATTAAGCAGCTGGATGAAGCTTACATCCGAAAAGCACTTGCGCATGTAAAGGAAATCCTTGCACAGGAAGGCGTTTTTCAGAATTAACCAAACGTTCCCGAAAATAATAGTGAGCGGTTTTGATGCATGAGACGGTCGATAAAGAAGCCCTGAAACGGTACTTCGAGAAAGACAGATTTGCCAGGTATGTCGGTATAGAACTGATTGAAATCTCTGCCGGACGGGCAACGGCGGTCTTGAAAATAAAAGAGTATCACCTCAACGCCGTCGACATGATCCATGGCGGCGTTCTCTTTACCCTTGCCGATCTCGCCTTTGCCGCGGCTTCAAACTCTCACGGGAAAATTGCCGTTGCCGTGAACAACTCAATCTCATACATAAAGGCGGCAGAAGGTGATGTCCTCTATGCGGAAGCTCGGGAGATATCAAAGGACAGAAAGCTTGCCACATACTCGGTAGAAATCAAGGACAAAACGGAGAAAACAGTAGCCCTCATGCACGGCCTCGCCTACAGGAAAAGAGAGAAGATAGATGTGTAGGACACTTCGATTTTGCCTGATATTCGTGATTCTTTTGTGCCTTGTCTCGTGTGGCCTAAAAACGCCCCCTTTCAATCTTGAGAAAACAATTGTTACAATAAGTGGAGAGCCATGGCCGGAGGCAGACAGGCTTTTCAGGGGTGATAACCACTGGCTTGGCGGTGACGGAGCCTCGTCTATCGACCTCGGTAAGGGAAGAGTACTCTGGCTTTTCGGGGACAGTTTCATAAATCAGGCCTCTTCAGATGACCGTCGGGATGCGGCGATTGTCAGAAACAGTATTGCCATACAGAAAGGGTACGATCCGTCTCTCGCATCGGTCAAATTTTACTGGAACAGGAGGGACGGCGAACCCTCATCTTTTTTTAAGGAAGAGGCAAGCCACTGGTACTGGCCGGGAGACGGTATCAGGATAAATAATACACTCGTTATATTCCTCATGGAGGTTTGTGAAGATAACAATGAACTTGGTTTTGATGTGACGGGCTGGCAGGCAGTAATGATCGATAATCCCGATGCCGATCCGGAAAACTGGCATATCGAGCGGATTGATGCTCCTGCGAATCAGTTTGGTGTTATCGCAGGTTCGGCCTGCGTTCTTCGTATTGATACGTATTTCTATGCCTTCGGTGCCGATTCAAAAAAACGTGACGCCTATCTTATCCGATGGCCAGTGCCCTCTGTATTGAAGGGAGACCTTTCAAAGTCCCAGTGGTGGACGAAAAAAAGGGGATGGGTCCGCCAGGATGATCTGACAGAACTACCCCTGCCTTTGTTTACCGAAGGGCAGATGGAATTTACCGTCAATTATGTGCCCGAAATCGGAAAGTATCTGGAGATTCAAACGGTATCGCTTCTGAATCCTTCACTCGCGCACCGATGGGCCGAGAATATCGCAGGCCCCTGGTCACCCTTGAAAGAATTCTATGGTCCTCCTGAGTCAGGTCAAAACCGCATACTGATATATGCAGGCAAATCGCATCCGGCACTCACCGGTGCAGGTGCCGTTTTCACTTATGCTGTAAACTCCACCGATTCCGAAAGGCTCCTGAGGGACAACAATATCTATTATCCCGTTTTTCTCAAAGGCGAAATCAGAAAAGTAGGAGAATAGTACATATTATAGAAAGGAGTGCTCCTTTCCCGGAAAGGCCTCTGATTTTACCTCATCGATGTACTGACTGATCGCTTTTTTCATGTCGGCATTCAGGTTTGCGTATTTTTTCACGAATTTGGGTGTAAATTTTTCGAACATTCCGAGCATATCATTGACGACAAGTACCTGACCGTCGCAGTGAATCCCTGCCCCGATGCCGATGGTCGGAATTGTAAGAGAATCGGTTATCTCTTCGGCCAGTTTCTCCGGTACACATTCCAGGACGATAGAAAATGCACCCGCTTCCTCGAGTATCTTGGCATCTTCGATCATTCTTTCGGCGGCCTCTTTTTGCTTTCCCTGAACCTTGTATCCTCCAAGCTGATGGACTGACTGGGGAGTAAGCCCGAGGTGTCCCATGACGGGAATTCCCGCGGATACTATCCTTCTCACTACATCAGCCATTTCTCTTCCACCCTCGAGTTTAATTCCGTGAGCTGCGGCCTCCTTGAGAAAGCGGCCAGCGTTTGCTATCGCATCATCCTGCGATCCCTGGTATGACATAAAAGGCATGTCTGCGATAACCATTGCATGCTCTGATGCACGGGTTACCGCCTTCGTATGGTGGATCATATCTTCCATGGTGACGGGGATTGTACTGTCGTAGCCGAGCATTACATTACCGAGAGAATCACCTATGAGAATCATATCGATTCCCGCCTCGTCAACAACAAGGGCTGTTGAGTAATCGTAGGCAGTTAGCATCGTTATTTTTTCGCCTTTTACTTTCATGTCGCGAATTGTTGAAATTGTTACCTTGTTTGTTTTTCCCTGTTTACTCATCGTTTTGTTCCTCTCTTAGGAGTGTTTTGATTTCTTGAACCTTTTCTTCAGACAGGGTTTTATTGTGAAGACCAATATCTGCAGTAAATATTCCCATTTCACGATAGAGGGGTAAAAGGGAAGGGTGCTTGATATGAAAAACCCTGAGGTGTTTTTTTACTGTCCCGATATCACCGCGGGCGATTGGACCCGTGAGAGATGGAGCAATGCCTTTATTCTCGATGTTTTTGATTGTTCCTTTGACCAGAGGCCAGAAAGCCTTCATTGCCCTGTCGTCCTTCAGGCCGAGAGACTGGTATATTTCTTCAACAATGCTCATAAGGGTAACGAGATAGTTTGACGCCATACATGCCGCTGCATGATGAAGGGGTTTGTCTTCTTCGGCAACGGAAAAATGTGTACCTCCAAGTGCGGTGACAATCTCCACAGCCCAGTCATATATCTCATCGTTTGCCGTTATACCGAAGGTGCTTCCGGGAAGGTTTTCGATAGCGTTTTTAGTGTCGGCAAAGGATTGGAGGGGATGGATGCTCGCGACGTAGGCCCCGCATTTTCGTGCGGAATCAAGAATATCCAATCCTCCGGCACCACTGACATGAACAACCTTGTCTCCCGGTCTTATCGCACCCTTCTGGGAGATCTCTTCGCAGGTTGTCTCGATGGCATCGTCCCATGTTGTGATAAATATGATATCCGCCTCGTTTGCTGCTTCCGAGGCATCGGGGAAAGCTGTTCCCCCCGTAAATTCGACACCCCCTATGAGTGACTCGGGGGACACATCGGAAACGGCGGCAATTTCATAGCCGGCAGACCTCAGTAAAAACCCTAAAGCCGCGCCGACCTTGCCGAGGCCGATAATGGCAATTGAATCTCTTTTCATAGCAACAAAAAAGGCCCTCCCGCCTCACGTCGGAAAGGGCCATATATTAAACGAAATATAACGACAAATTTCTTCGACCTTTTCCGTCTCAGTCCCTTGCTCAGGTGATCCAAGCGGTTCGAGTTGCCTATCACAGGAGTCAATATATTGTCAATACCTTATGAAGTGTCCTCTCTTTTTTTGTTCCTTGTAATTTTTCAGCCAGTTATTATATTGTAGATATAGTGATTTAGAACGACATGAAAGTGAAGATAGTGAAAGAGAAATTGGATGAAGAAGGTTGATTTTATTGTTTTTGATTTTGATGGAACACTCGTCAATACCGGTGATGATATAACGGCAGCGGTGAACCATACCTTAGGGGCCCTGGATATCCCAATATTGGAAAAGGAGACTGTTATACGGTTTGTGGGTGATGGGGCTATAAAGCTTGTGGAGAGGTCATTGGGAAAGGAAAATCACGGAAGAGCGGAAGAAGCATTAGAGATCCTCAAGGCATACTATGCCGAACATATGCTCGATTCGACAGATCTTTACCCTGGGGTAAGGGACGTACTTGAGTATTATAAAAACATTAAAAAAGCGGTAGTTACAAACAAACCATATACCTTCACTTTAGGTATTGTAAGAGCTCTCAATATAGAAAACTATTTTGATGATATTATCGGGATAGATAGCGGTACCTATGGGAAACCCGATCCACGCCTTATGGATGCGTTGCTTGATAAACATCATATTAGTAAAGATAAGGCGGTGGTCGTGGGAGATGGAGTAAATGATGTCATGCTTGCGAAAAACAGCGGTGTCACAAGCTGTGCCCTCCTGAACGGATATAGCCAAAGAGAAGCGCTTCTACGTCTCGATCCCGATTATACGTTGGAGAATATTGGAGAATTAATGGAACTTTTCTCGTGATTTCCGGAGAAATTATCGTGGTGTTAAAAACGGCCAGAAAGACAATCGAAGAATTCGGAATGCTGAACAAAGGTGACAAGGTGGGTGTTGCCGTCTCAGGTGGACCCGATTCGGTCGCTCTGCTGCATGTTCTCGTTGAAATTGGCGGTGATTACGAGCTCGATCTCTCAATTCTCCATCTGAATCATGGTATCAGGGGGGAAGAATCGGATAAGGACGAGGCCTTTGTCGGTGAACTGGCCAGATCAATGGGAGCACCCCTTACAGCGAAGTCCGTTTCCATTCCCGATATATTGGAAAAGAAGAAAGGTTCTCTGGAAGACGTTTCGAGAGAAGAAAGGTATAGGTTTTTCGAAGATGTTCGCCGTAGCGAGGGTCTTGATAAGATAGCCCTCGGACATAATCTGGATGATCAGGCAGAAACGGTTATTATGAAATTTCTGAGAGGAAGCGGTCTGGAGGGGTTACGAGGCATGCTTCCCGTCCGCGATGGCATCTATATTAGACCACTTATCAACATAGCGAAGTCTGATATCGTCTCTTTCATGAAAGATGAGGGATATGAATTTGTCGAGGACGGGTCAAACAAGACCAATCTCTATCTGCGAAACAGGATCAGGAACATTTTAATACCCGCCCTGAGAGATGACTACAATCCCAATCTTGTGGATAATGTCGGCCGAATGTCCCATATTCTCAGAATAGAAGATGACTTCATGAGGGAAACCGTTGACGAAATACTGTGTGATTGGGGCATATCACGGGATGAAAATGAGACACGAATAGGGATAAAGAAACTTACTTCACTCCACGAGGCACTGCGGCAGCGGATAATAAAGGAGCTTCTCGAGGATAAGACATCGTCCAAAAAGGGAATCGGCTACCGGCACGTGAGGGCGGTAATGGACCTTGCAGAGGGAGAAAATGTAAGCGGCGTCTTAAGCCTTCCCCTTCATGTCACTGTCAGTCGTGAATACGACACTATCATCGTGTGCCGGAGAGAAGATGTGAGACACTCATCCGGTTTAAAAAGCAGGGGGAGGAATGTCTTTGAAGAGGAAACAACAAAGGGTTTTTCCTGTCAGGTGAAGATTCCCTCTCGGATTACAGTTCCCGATGCAGCTATGAGCTTTCGTTTCGAATTTGTCGAAAGCGATGAAATCGACTTCAGTTTGGGGAATGCAGTTTTCATTGATTACGATAAAATAGTACCACCCATTTATATACGAAATGTCCGAGAAGGGGACAGGATTCAGTCCTTCGGCATGGAGGGAACGAAGAAACTCAGTGACATTTTTATTGATAAGAAGATTCCGAAGAGAACGAGAGAACATATCCCCCTCGTGGCTGATGAGAAATCGGTGTTGTGGATACCGCAGATAGCGTTGAGTCAGAGGGTGAAAATTACCGATATGACAGAAAAAGTGGTAAAAGCAGAAATTATCTGATATGAGAAATCGATCTGTTTCTTCAGAGAGACGGATGTTGTGAAATTAACAGGAGCATACAAGTGAATCAACTACAAAAAAATATAGCCTTATGGATTGTAATAAGCCTCGTCTTTATCTTCCTCTTTCATATGTTCAACCAGCCCCAGAGCAGGAAGGAGGAAATCGTATACAGTGATTTTATCAATTATATCGATAAGGGGCAGATCAATGAGGTGACTATACAGGGTGAGAATGTGGAGGGCAAGTTTGTCGATGGAAAGCCCTTCAAGACTTTTGTACCACAGGATTCAAACCTTGTCCCGCTCTTGCAGGAAAAAGAGGTGAGGATCTCTGTTAGACCCGTTGAGGGAAACCCCTGGTATATGACTATACTCATCTCGTGGCTTCCCATAATCCTCCTCATCGGTGTGTGGATATTTTTCATGAGACAGATGCAGGCCGGAGGCGGCAAGGCAATGTCTTTTGGGAAAAGCAAGGCAAAGCTGATGACCGACAAGTCGAAAAAGGTTACCTTTAATGATGTTGCCGGTATCGATGAGGCAAAGGCTGAACTGGAAGAGGTCGTCGAATTCCTCCGCGATCCTAAGAAATTTACGAGACTCGGCGGCAGAATCCCGAAAGGGGTGCTCCTCGTTGGGCAGCCGGGTACGGGAAAGACACTCCTTGCGCGGGCAATTGCCGGTGAGGCGGAGGTCCCCTTTCTGAGCATAAGCGGTTCAGATTTTGTGGAGATGTTCGTGGGTGTGGGTGCATCGCGCGTGAGAGACCTTTTTAATCAGGGAAAGAAAAATGCCCCCTGCATTATCTTCATTGATGAACTTGACGCCGTGGGAAGACACCGGGGCGCCGGTCTCGGTGGTGGCAATGACGAGAGAGAACAGACACTGAACCAGATGCTCGTGGAGATGGACGGTTTCGAATCAAACGAGGGTGTCATTATCATGTCAGCGACAAACCGCCCCGATGTTCTCGATCCCGCCCTTCTGAGGCCTGGAAGATTTGACCGGCAGGTCGTTGTTCCCCTTCCCGATGTAAAAGGGAGAGAAAAGATCTTTGAGGTTCACGTGAAAAAAGTTCCTCTGGGGGATGACGTGGATCTCTCGGTTATCGCCCGTGGAACACCGGGATTTTCGGGTGCCGATATAGAAAACCTCGTCAATGAAGCTGCCCTCAATGGAGCCCGATACAATAAAGATCATATTACCATGACAGATTTCGAATTTGCCAAAGATAAGGTGCTCATGGGGACAGAGAGAAAAAGTATGGTGATCAGCGATGAAGAGAAAAATATCACTGCCTACCATGAAGCGGGGCACGCCCTGGTAGCGAAATTGATTCCAAATGCCGATCCTATTCACAAGGTGACCATTATTCCGAGGGGAAGAGCCCTCGGTTTGACGCAACAGCTGCCGGTCGATGAGAAACATACCTATCCGAAGGCGTATCTGTTAGATAATATTACTATTCTTCTCGGAGGACGGGCTGCCGAAGAATTGATTATCAAAGATTTTACAACGGGTGCGGGAAACGACATAGAAAGGGCGACAGAGCTTGCCAGAAAAATGGTATGCGAGTGGGGCATGAGCAGCGAGATGGGGCCGCTCACATACGGGAAAAAGGATGAGCAGATATTTCTGGGGAAGGAGATTGCCACACATAGAAATTTCAGTGAGGAAACCGCCAAGAAGATCGATAGCGAGGTTTCCAGGATCGTCAAGGAAAACTACGAGAGGGCAAAAAATATCCTCTCTGAGAGCATTGATATCCTTCACAAACTTGCCCAGGAACTGCTCGTAAAAGAAGTATTAAATGCTGACGAGCTTGACGCTATTGTTTCGGGAAAAGCTGATTCATCGGTGCAGGAAGAGACGGGCGATCAGGAAGCGTCAAAGATCGAGGCATAACGAAGAGAAATAATATTATATCCGCAAAAAGAACAGTTCACGTGTAAGGCACATCATACCTGCAATAATTCTCAGGATAGTCCGGTAACGCAGTATTATTGCATGTGGTAATGCATAATCTAAATAATCGAAAGCAGATAAAAATCCCATGAGACATCTTTCCATTGAATCGAAATTCGAGGCGGAAGAAGAATTGAAGAGGGTAGGCGTTGATCCCTACGGAATCAAGGCAATGATTCCCAAGATGGTAAACCTTAACATATTACTTGAAGGAATAGAGTGTAAAGTAGGAAATATATTAAAACAAGAGATGCTTTCTTGTGGGGGTGATGTGGCCGTTGCGCGTGGTTCTGTCGAGTGCAGTATCGAAAAAACGGATGCACTTATTATCGGTACGATAAAACAGGTTGAGGCCCTTGCAGACAAGATTTCCATACAGCCCTTTGGACTGAAACAAATATCGATGGATCTGAAAAATCTTCTTGGTAATCTTACAAGGGAGAGCTTTGTTGTGAGGACGCCGAGAAGAGAAATT
>Ga0208905_1001136_pt1 | contig 13466 bp, 13 predicted proteins | sample AntAceMetag02UKS_FD_184776 | JGI IMG/M metagenome (GOLD analysis project Ga0208905, IMG submission 184776) | Saline lake microbial communities from Ace Lake, Antarctica - Antarctic Ace Lake Metagenome 02UKS (SPAdes) (version 2) | ecosystem: Environmental > Aquatic > Non-marine Saline and... | reverse complement strand
ATTAAAGTAAAATTCTTTTATTTTAACCGGCATTGTTAAAGAAATAGGATTTCCTTTAAAGTTATCGTCGTAAGAAAATTTGTATTTCTTGTTTTTTTCAACTTCTGTTAAATAACCAGCAAGTTTAGTATGCATGTATACTTTAGCTTTTCTCATAATGTTCAAAGTTTAATGTTCTTCTCTTTCTTCCGTTATTCCATCTACTCCCTCTACTCTCTCTATTCCTTTCTTCCATTTTTCCATAAGTGGACTATCAAATAATATATTAATATTTAAAGCTTTAAAAACACTTTCAATGGATTTGAATTGAACTGTCTCTTTTCCTTTTTCAATATCGAAAACAACAGTTTTACCAATACCTGCTATATCTGCCAGAGCTTTTTGACTTAGTCCGGCTTTTTTTCTATGATATTTTACTATATCTCCGATATACTGAATATTTTTCATAAATAATTACCGTTTAGGCAGTAAATATATATATATATGTTTAATTATGCAATATATTTATATAAATACAGGTAGATTTACTGCCAAAACAGTATATATAAGCGTTTTTATATACTTAGCGAAAAATAAAGACAGTTTATTATTGTATTTACTGCTTAAGCGGCAAGTAGATGTCTCTATTTAATAAATTCACCTATTCTTTCAAATAGCTCGGCACGTTTAATGGGTTTTTCCAGATAATCATCAAAACCCCAGCTTTTTGCTTTCCCAATACTTTCTGATTCCGTATAAGCGGTAAGTGCAATTATTGGCATATTTTCTGATAATTGTTTTATTTGGCGGGTAGCTTCATAGCCGTCCATTACCGGCATTTTCAGATCCATTAAAATAAGGTCTATATTTTCATTTTCTTTAAATTTCTCAATTGATTCTTCCCCGTTTCTTGCCCATATTGTATTTGCATTTTCAAGTTTTAATAATTTATCAAGAAGCATGTAATTGGAATTTTCATCTTCAGCTATCAATATTGTTTTATCACTTAGAAATTTCTTTTCTTTTTCGCCGGTTTTCTCTCCTACTGATAATTCTTCCTCCGGTTTACCATATGGAAGCGAGAAATAAAAAACTGATCCTTTTCCCGGCTCAGAATCGAACCATATTCTTCCATCAAGTAATTCTCCAGTTCAGCAATGCTTTTATTTGATTTCTCTAACTCTTTTAAGAGCTGTTCCCTGGTTTTTTTGTTTTTTTCATTTCGTATTCAGGTTAAGTAAGCTGAACATTATGTTCCTAATTTATTGATTTTTTTGCGGAAAAAACAAATTTTGACTTATCACAATTTTTTGTATACATTGCAAATTACCCGCCAAGCGGTTTTGAACCGCTAGGCGGGTATAGCGGTTCAAAACCGCTAGGCGGGTATCTAGAAAAACGATTATGCATTTCGAAGAAGATTATACTTATCACATCTATAACAGAAGTAATGAAACTGTGTTTTATAAACAGGAGAACTATTATTTTTTTCTTGAGAAACTGCGCAAATATATTTTGCCATACAGCGATATCCTTGCATGGTGTTTAATGCCCAATCATTTTCATTTATTGTTATCTGCAAAACCAGAAGCTGTTAAGTTTATTAATGAAAAACATAGAATTCATACACAGGTGTTATCTAAAAACATAGGTACACTTCTAAGTTCATATACACAGGCAATAAATAAGCAAGTAAATCGTAGAGGGGCATTATTCGCACATAAAACAATTGCCAAACCACTAAACTTTGCCAGCAATCAATATGCTGTTGTATGTTTTAATTACATCCATCAAAATCCTTGTCAGCTAGATTTGGTAAATAAACCCGAAGATTGGGAATTTTCATCTTATAAGGATTATATTAGCAACAGGAATAATTCCCTGATAAACATTGATTTAGCTGAAGAAATAGTTAATTTCGACAAAGAAAACTTTGCAGAATGGTCAAAAGCTATCGCTGATGAAAAATTACTAAAGGGGATTTGGTAGAAATGAAATCACAGACTACACACCACTACCCGCCTAGCGGTTTTAAACCGCTTGGCGGGTATAGCGGTTTTAAACCGCTTGGCGGGTATAGCGGTTCTAAACCGCTAGGCGGGTATAAACCAGAATTACTTCTTCCGGTTGGGAACACTGAATCATTTTTTGCTGCTGCGGAAGGTGGCGCTGATGCAGTGTACCTGGGACTGAAACAATTTAATGCACGGAATCGTGCGGATAACTTCACTCTCATCCAGTTTTTGGCTTTACTTCGTGAAGCAAAAAAACGGGATATTAAAGTATATCTCACCCTTAATACTGTTATCAAAAACCGGGAATTGCCTGAATTGCTGAACATTCTGCATTTTCTTTCCAAAACAACTGTTGCAGCACTTATCATACAGGACTGGGGTATTTATTACTTTGTAAAAAAACATTTCCCAAACCTTTCACTTCATGCGAGCACCCAGATGGGGTTTCATAACTCATCAGGAACATTATTTGCAGGGAAAGCTGGTTTTGAAAGGGTTATACTTGCCCGGGAGTTAACAATGCCTGAACTACAATCTATCAGCATCCAAAATCATGTTGATCTGGAGATGTTTATTCATGGTGCTTTATGCTACTCATTTTCAGGTTTATGCCTGTTCTCAAGCTATATCGGAGGTATGGGTGCCAATCGTGGATTTTGCACACAACCCTGCCGCAGAGTATTTGAAGTAAATAATGAAAAAAAATATCTTTTTAGTCTGAAAGACAATGAACTATTAAATCATATTTCTGAATTAACCAAATTTGGGATCACCTCTTTTAAGGTTGAAGGCAGGATGAAATCTGCAGAGTATGTTTACCGTGTTGCAAAAGCATACAGAATGGTGATTGATGATCCGGAAAAAGCATATGAAGCCGGGAAGTTGCTTCAATACGATATGGGAAGGCAGAAAACAACCTATTTTGCCGGCGGGGATGTCAGGGATGCGCTGAGCGGCTTTCCCGATACCGGTCTTTTTATCGGAACGGTAAGGGAAAGCTCCTCTGCTTTTATCAAAGTAGAAACCTCCCACCCACTGGAAACCGGCAACCGGATACGGATCCACAGCAGTTTAACAGATGAGAGGAAAGTGCTGAAAATAAAAGACATTCAGGCAGAAGAGAACAACATATTTATTATAAAAAGTTCTTTCCAGGGAGTTCACAAAGGTGACAGGGTTTTCCTGGCAGGACTGAGAGACAAGAAATTTCCAAATAAATTTGATGTAGAAGAAAAGTCTGTAACAGACAGGATGCCAGAAAACAACAAAAGAACGATTCTTAACCAGATAGGGAAAATATCAAAACCGGGAAAAGAACAAATATTCCTGCGCATCGGGGATCTGAAATGGCTGCGGAAAATCAGGTTTCACGAGATAAACGGACTGATCATCAATCTGCCTAAAGGAGACTGGGAAAAACTGGATATATCTGCCAATTTCCTGAAGAAAAATACAGGGAAGATATGGATAGAGTTACCCTCCTTTATTCCGGAAAAAGATGTGGCTTACTATCAAACCCTAACAAATGACATGATGAAGCATGGCTTTAATCAGTTTATGCTTAGTCATCTCTCACAGAGAGTTATTATTCCTGAAAATGCGCTCTGTTCAGCAAACCAAAATATATATACCTTTAACGATGCTGCTATTATGTTTCTAAAGGAGCAAGGCATTAAGAATTACATTTACCCTCTTGAGAACGACTTAGAAAACCTGGATCAACTTAAACAACGCGATGGTATAGTACCTGTATATTTTTATCCCCGCCTATTCACCAGCCGTATGCCTGTAAGTCTGGATGCCCATGCCGACAACGATTTTAAGGATGACCGTGGTGAAAATTTCCGCAGGTTTGTGCGCAACGGCATAACCATCGTGGTACCCGATGTCCCCGTTTCCCTTCTACAGTATAAAAGTAAACTTACTTCGAAAGGATTCAGAAACTTTCTGATTGACCTGAGTTTTGAAAAACCTTCCGGGAATATCCTTCAGAAGCTTATCAAAAGGCTCAAACACTCAGAACAGGTGCAGCCTTCGACCAATTTTAATTTTGTTAAAGGGCTAAGATAAGGGTGCTGGGTTTTGAGGTTTACTTAAAAAAGATTTAAAATCAACAAATCTTTTCATCCCATCATTAAATTTCAGCCGAATATCATAATCACCAATGCAATCAGGAAGAAACAAAATTTAGAAAGTTTTTTCTTCTATTCCCTTTTCAAAGAATGACATATCAATCCATGCAAGCATAATAATTTTCCAATCCCCTTTTTGCTTCTCCATATACCTTATTTCCTTGGAGTGAGTTTCCATCGGTTCGCCATTCATCTTAAACTTCATCGTCTGGTTAAAATAGACTATAGCATTATTTCCGTTAATGTTAATATTCCAATTTGACTTATCAACCTTATAATCGGTATAGGCCGACCAGTCAGACTTGCTACTGGTTCTAAAATGCTTCGTAATATCCTCAAATCCAATTATTTCCTTATACCCCTGGCTTCCTACCGAAAGGTATATAGTTTTCTCATCCTGGGAAAAAGCATCTAATACTTCAACCAGATCCTGGTTCAGATATGCAGAAGTTTCATTAGTTAGTATTTTCTTAATAGCAGCTTTTTCGGCATCAATATCAACCGATTTTTTAGAGCATCCGGAAATTACAAATAGCATTGCAATAAAAACAAATACAACAGACTTTTTCATAACTCAGGGTTTTATCGAATTTTAATATTATTGATTTATATAGTACAAACCTCTCGGTTTCAATACGTTTCTATCTATATATGTACAACATAAATACATTTGATTACAATTTATACAAATCTCAGGAATATAGCAAATAATTGGTGAATAATTTTTTGAAAAAGTGAATATTTGACGTTTGCGTCAGTGAACAATCTTCAACGCACCAACAAGGTTATTGACATCTGTAATATCCTTTTCAACAAGATAATCTTCGATACCATTTAACACTTTGACAGTAACACGAGGATCAATAAAATTAGCTGTTCCAATCTGCACAGCAGTTGCACCGGCAAGCATAAATTCAATAGCATCAGTGGCATTCATAATTCCCCCAATCCCGATAACAGGAATTTTCACAGAATTATAGACCTCCCAAACCATCCTCAGTGCAACAGGTTTAATTGCAGGTCCGGATAAACCACCCGTAACTGTTGCCAGCACAGGCTTTTGCTTCTCAACGTCAATAGCCATACCAAGCAGTGTATTAATAAGTGAAACAGCATCAGCTCCGGCACCTTCAACTGCTTTGGCAAATTCTGATATGGAAGTGACATTAGGAGAAAGCTTAACAATAAGAGTTTTATTATAAACTTTCCTGACTGCTGTGGTTACTTCAATAGCTGAAGGGCGGTGCGTTCCAAACACCATCCCACCTTCTTTAACATTTGGGCAGGATATATTGAGTTCTATAGCAGGTATCTTTTCCAGATCGTTTAACTTATCAGCAACCATCACATATTCTTCGATAGTTGACCCGGAGACATTAACAATGATGTGCGTGTTATACTGCTGTATTTCAGGATAAATGCTACTTATGAAATAATCGACCCCTTTATTTTGCAGTCCCACTGAATTAAGCATCCCGGAGGAAGTCTCTACCATTCGTTGAGAAGGATTTCCCTCACGTTTACTACCGGTTGTACCCTTTACAAAAATAGCTCCCAGCTTCCCTAAATCAATAAAATCCTTATATTCCGTGCCATAGCCAAAACAGCCCGATGCAGTAGTAACTGGATTCTTAAGATGTAAATTACCGATATTAACACTTAGTGCCGTATTTTTCATTTTCTTACATTTTTTGGCATAAAATTTCAAATAACAAGTACCAAAAAACAAATAAAAACCAAACTTCAATGTACAAAATTCCAAACATTTTGATTTTTATAACGTTTCAGATCACTTGGTATTTTGTATTTGGAATTTATTTGATATTTGTAATTTATCATTTGTAATTTCCGGTTCATCCGGGTTAGGTTTACCATACCAACTCTTTTGAATTAAAAACCGGACCATCAGTACAAACATGAGAAATTCCATGAACTGTTTCCTGCGCACAACACAAACACGCCCCGATTCCGCAAGCCATATAAGTTTCAAGAGAAGCTTCGCAAGGTATACCTTTATTCTCAGCCCATAAAGCAACTGTTTTCATCATAATCTCAGGTCCGCATGTATAAACCATACTGATATCACCCGGTACATTATGCAGAAAAGAATGCTCTGTAACAACTCCTTTTTCACCTTCACTGCCATCATCTGTTGCGATATAAACTTTTCCAAACTTATTAAAAAGATCAATATCAACAACCAATCCGGAATTACGAAACCCAAAAAGGAAAACAGGCTCCTTTTTTTGTTCCTTTAACCATCGGCCAAGCAGCATAAGCGGAGCAATACCAACACCCCCTCCAATTAACAGAGCCTTTTTACCATCAGGCAAAGAAAATGAATTTCCAAGCGGGTAAACCAGGTTCAGTTTTTCTTCATTTTTCAATTCTGAAAGAACCCTTGTCCCTTCACCAACTATCTGGATCAGAAGGTATAGTATGTTTTGTTCATAATCCACATCATAAACCGAAAAAGGACGTCTTAAAAATGTATTTTGGGAATTATCCACTCTTACCTGAACAAACTGACCAGGTTTAATTTCAGGCAATTGCTGTTTACCGGAAAGTGATAAAACAAAATAATCGTTATTAACCCTCCTGTTAGCTATTATTTGAAAATCGTGGATAAATTTTTTCATTTCAACCACAAAAGTAACTAAATTCAGATTCTCTTCGGAAGATTGTAAAAAGTATTTGATATAATGTGCTGGTATGAGAGCTCTAAGCTCTTAGCTCTTAGCTCTTAGCTCCTCAGATGGGTTATATTCGGTAAATGTCTTATCAGAATAGAAAACAAGTACTTTTACAATAACTTTTCCATCTCTTTCAACCTTTACATTAGATACATAAGGTGAATCAGGTTCATATTTAACCTGGTTAGTGTTTATACTCTCTTTAATAGTTGATTTCTTGCTATTATCTATAACCTTATCAGTTGTTTTATATATTTCACCACGTCCCAAAATTAACCATTCCGGATTTATTGTATCAAATTTCTTTAATATCTCCTGTATAAAATCAAAACCGGGTTTATTCCTCCCCGACAGGATATGTGAAATACTAGAAGGCATGTATCCTACAATTTTTGCAAATTGTGAAGATGTAAGTCGTTCATTTTCAAGCAAAAGCTTTAATCTTTTGTCAATTTGATCTTCCATATGTTACAAATGTAATAAATATTTCTTTAACATATGTGAATACGGGTATGTTACATATGTGATATTAATATTCTCATTATTTCGTATTGACTCCCGATATTTATTAAATTTCACGTATTTAATACTTATTAAGGCATTAATATAGCTTTCCCCCTACCTGTTTGATGTTTAGAATGATCTCAATACTTATATTATTATACAAGTATAGCTTATAATGCTTCCATTTTTGCTTATTTCAATCATTACTTTATCGAAATTAGATAATTAAATGGTAACTAGTCATATATCATCATATTTTGAAGTATATTTTACAATATTGTAAAGAATTTTATATTTCTCTTGGATTAATACTATATATAAACATGCTATAAGGCTGGTAATGTGTAATATATGTCAATATGAAAAATTTATTAATTTTATAGTTATAAATGTTAATAATTTATCCGTTTTTGCATATATGTGTCTTCACATATGTAACTTATTTGTAGTATATTTAACATTTGTGAATACATTTTAGACCTTTTACGAATATTTCTTATTTTTCAGATTAATGTTTAGGTATATGGGAAGACTGGAATATTCCATTTTTCCATAAATGATCTATTATTTTTATATTAGCGGTCAAAATAACGAAAAATGAAAAGGATAAGTATTAAACTTCACTGGCAAATATTCATTGCCCTGATACTGGGAGTGTTTTTTGGACTTTATTTAAAGGATTATGTATATTGGGTTGAATGGATAGGAGAAGTCTTTCTGAGGGGTCTGAAAATGATCATTATACCGATAATCCTTACCTCTATCATATCGGCAATTACAAATATTGGCTCTGGCAATATCGGGCGTCTGGGCCTGAAAACCATTATCTATTACATATCAACGAGCATTCTTGCAATATTAACCGGACTTATTCTTGTAAATCTAATTCGCCCGGGTGCAGGTGCTGACCTGGGCTTAACCGGTGATGTTGAAGGGTTTGCCCTTGTGGAGAAGAGTTTGGGTCAGACTTTCATAGAAATGATCCCTGTGAATATATTCAAGGCCCTTGTTGAAGGAAAAATGCTCTCTATTATCTTATTCGCTTTCCTTTTCGGATTTGTTATCACTAAACTTAACAACAAACACAAGGAGATGCTAACCGACTTCTTTAATGCCTCATTTGAAGCAATGATGAAGCTTACAATGATTATAATAAAACTTGCTCCACTGGGGATCTTTGGTATCATTGCCGGGGTGGTTACCCAAACCGAGAACCTGGCTGAACTGGCTCTTCGCATGGGTGAATATATGATAACTGTTCTCCTTGGTCTGTCGATTCATTGTCTCATAACCCTTCCACTTATCCAGTTATTACTGGCAAAAGTAAATCCTATAAAGCATTTCCAGGCAGTATCTACTCCCCTGCTGACTGCTTTTTCCACTTCATCAACTATGGCTACGCTTCCCCTAACCCTCGATGCTGTTGAACATAAGGATGGCGTTTCCCGAAAAATAACCGGTTTTACACTACCACTTGGTGCAACTGTCAACATGGATGGAACAGCATTATATGAATGTGTTGCAGCGGTATTCATTGCACAGGCATACGGTCTCGACCTTAGCTTATTTCAACAAGCACTGGTTGTGATAACCGCCTTGTTGGCATCTGTCGGGGCTGCAGGTGTACCTATGGCAGGAATGGTAATGATCACTATTATCTTATCAGCCATTGGACTACCACTGGAAGCTATCGGGTTGATAATATCAGTTGACAGGATACTGGATATGTTCAGAACAGCTACCAATGTGTGGAGTGATACCACCGGGGCACTTGTTGTAGCACGTACTGAGGGTGAAGTTTTTAAGGTGTAATTATTAGAAATTAATTCCAAATCTAAGGATAGGGTTATTATATAAGCTATTAGCTGTTTCATTCAGATTCCAGACCTGTCTCCTCCTTTAGTCTGCGCAAACAGAGAGATCAGAACAAAGAAGAAAAACAGAGAAAAAACAATTAATTTTTTAATATTCAATAACATACCGAATTTTAAGTTAATACGTAACCTTACCTGCTCAATGAGAATATAAGATAAAAACGAAAAGATAAAAAAAATATTATAATACTTTTAATTTATCATATTAAATTTATCTGGATTGTCATAAGCTTTACGAAAAGTCAGGAGAGATTGCTTCCCTTCGACTTTGCTCAGGACAACACATCGCTTTGCTCCTCGCAAAATCCGTATTCTTATTAAGCTTTAAGTGTATGCATAAGTTGTAACGGGAAATAAAACATGAAACCTGAAACTTTATTAACTTTATTAACTTTACGAACTTTACAAACTCAATAAACTCTATGAACATTATTATCACCGGAGCAAGTCGTGGGATTGGACGCGAAACAGCAAAGATATTTGCCGCCAATAAAAAGAACCTTATTATTGTAATTTCAAGGAGTAAGGATAAATTACAAAGTCTTAAAACTGAGTGCAGTGATAAAGAAGCGGGGGAATTAATTCCATTAGTTACAGACCTTGAAAATATAACGAAAAACGAAAAGAAAATTTATGATTTTGTTATCAAACATATGAAATCGGTTGACATACTGATAAACAACGCAGGATTCCTGCAAAAGACCTTATTTTCAGAAACATCCTGTGATAATGCAGAACGTACCTTTAATATTAACTTTTTTGCTCCTGCTCAATTAATAAAATTATTATTACCTCTAATGGGAAAGGAAAAAAGAAGCCATGTAATAAATATCAGCAGTATGGGAGCAGTTCAGGGAAGCGCAAAATTTCCGGGTTTATCATACTATAGTGCCAGTAAGGCAGCAATTGCAAACTTAACAGAATGTCTGGCTGAAGAATACAAAGAACAAAATATTGCCTTTAATTGCTTAGCCCTCGGATCTGCTAATACCGAGATGTTTAATGAAGCTTTTCCGGGTTATAAAGCAGCTGTAACAGCACAGGAAATGGCAATTTTAATATCAGATTTTGCAGTTAAAGGAGATAAATATTTTAATGGCAAAATTATTCCGGTTTCAGGGAACACGCCTTAATATACTTTACATTCAACTTCGCCCTTCATGACCATTAAGGCATTCATTACTAAAGCCTCCATTTCGTCTTCACCCGGGTAAACCACCACTTTTGCGATATGGGCTACCATAGTTTTAATATAATCAACTATCATACTATTATGAGCAATACCACCTGTTAATATAATAGCATCGACATTTCCTTTCATTACTGCACCCATTGCTCCAATCTCTTTAGCTATCTGGTATGCCATAGCATTAAGGATAAGAATTGTCTTTTTATCACCGTTTTCGGCTTTCAATCCTGCTTCATAAGCATCATTAGTGCCCAGATAAGCAATCATTCCCCCTTTGCCTTTAATCATCTTCATCACATAATCCAGGGGATATTTTCCACTAAAGCACAAGCGGGCAAGATCGCCGGCAGGCAATGTACCACTTCGTTCCGGAGTAAACGGACCATCACCATCCAGTGCCTGATTTGCATCAATTACCCTGCCTTTCTGATGTGCAGCAACAGAAATACCTCCTCCCATATGGACAATTATCAGGTTCAACTCTTCATATTTTCTACCAAGGAAATTAGCATATGCCCGTCCCATAGCCTTATGATTCAGAGCATGAAAAATAGAACGGCGTTCAAATTTCGGATGTCCGGAGATTCTTGAAACTTCCTGAAATTCGTCAACTACAGTTGGATCGGCAATAAATGCCCTGACTTTTTTATTCTTGAATGATATGGCTATATTGTAGGCAATAAGTCCCCCAAGATTACTGGCATGTTCACCATATGTACATTCTATCATATCTTTCCGCATCTCTTCATTCACTTCATATATACCTGACTCAACCGGTTTAAGTATCCCTCCTCGTCCAACAACTGCTGAAATATATTCAACTTTAGTGTCACCTTTTTCCAACTCTTCAAGAATGATCTTTTTCCGGAATCCAGACTGATCAACAATCCTTTTGAATTTATTAAGATCTTCGAGAGGATGTCTTATTGTTTTTAAGAAACGTGATTCCTGATTAAAGTAAACTGCAACTTTAGTTGATGTTGAACCCGGATTTATTGCAAGAATTCGATATGCATCCATAATTAGTTGTTCTATAAGAAACTATTCAGACATAAGAGATGCAAGTGCAATAGAATTTAGTTTTGTCTGCACGCTATCACCTCTTGAAGAAAGTATAGCAGGCACACGTGCACCTGCAACAACGGCTGCCACCTCCCCGTTTGCCAGTTTTGTATGAAATTTATAAAAAACGTTTCCCGACTCGATATTCGGGAACAGGATACAATCAGCATCACCGGCAACTTCAGAGTTAATCTTCTTAATTTCCGCGCTTTCCTTATCAATGGCTACATCCAAAGCAAACGGTCCGTCTATAACAGCACCTTTAATCTGCCCCCGGTCACTCATTTTTGCTAATACAACCGCGTCAACGCAAGCTTGCATTTTTGGAAGAATTTGTTCTGTTGCCGCCAGTACAGCCAGTTTTGGCTTTTCGATGCCAAGCGAATGTGCTGTTTCTATTAAAAATTTTGCTATAACAATTTTTTCTTTCAATTCCGGTTGAGGAACAATAGCAACATCACCAATAATAAGTAGCTTATGATAATTTTTTGGTTCCACAACAGAAATATGGGTAAGAATAGCTCCGTGATCCATCAATCCATTTTCTTTATTCAGGATAGCCCGCATATATTTATCGGTACTAACCATACCTTTCATGATAAGGTCTCCTTTACCGCTGTTAATAAGCTGAACAGCCTTTGCAACAGCATCAGATTCATTTTTTTCATTAAAGATTGTAAATGACCCAGGATTAATGTTTTCCTTTTCACAAACCGATTCTATAATTTTCTTATCACCAACAAGGGTAGCATCAATAATTCCTAACTTAACTGCCTTGTAAATAGCTTCGATAGTATGAGCATCGTTAGCAAAAGCAGCTACCAGGCGCTTCTTTTTCCCTGATTTCAGGGCATCAAACATTTCATTAAGCTTTGTTATCATTTTATCATTTTATCATTCACTCATTCACTCATTTACTTATTTAGCCATATCCGAAACTATATCCCTCGTATCCCTTGCAATCACTAATTCTTCGTTTGTAGGCACAATAATCACTGTCACTTTTGAATCATCTGCGCTAATAACTTTCTCTTTTCCACGGACACCTTTATTTTTATCAGCATCAAATTTTAATCCCAAATACTCAAAATCTTTACAAATCTCACTTCTTGTCAGATCGGCATTCTCTCCAATTCCTCCGGTAAAGATCAGTATATCAACGCCTCCCATAGCAGCAGCATATGCTCCTATATATTTCCTAATTCTGTAATGGTACATATCCAGACCCAGGGATGCTTTCCAATCCCCCTTTTCAGATGCTTCTTCCACCTCACGCATATCCGAAGAGATACCGGTAATACCGAGAATTCCGCTATGCTTATTTATCAGTGTATTTGCTTCTGTGATACCAATCTCTTCCCTGCGCATTATATATATCAGAACCCCAAGGTCCAGGTCTCCTGTTCTGGTACCCATTATCAGTCCTTCAACAGGTGTGAGTCCCATTGATGTATCTACCGACTTCCCTTTGTTTATAGCTGCAATAGATGCACCATTACCCAAATGGCATGAAATAATTCTTGAATTTGTACATTTTCCTCCAATAATATTACATGCCCTTGTTGATACATAACGGTGAGAAGTTCCGTGAAAACCATAACGACGGATACCATATTTAATATAGAGTGAATGAGGTATAGCATACATATATGCATAAGATGGCATTGTCTGGTGGAAAGCTGTATCAAAAACCCCTACCTGAGGAAGATCAGGTAATAATTCTTTCATAGCATATATCCCTTTCAGGTTGGGAGGACTATGAAGAGGTGCCAGATCAATATATTTCTCCATCTGGCTAATCACTTCATCTGTAATAAGAACACTTGAACTAAATTTCTCACCCCCATGAACAACTCTGTGACCAATAGCATCAATTTCACTAAAATTACTGATACTACCATGCTTTTTACTTAACAGAACACCCAAAATATATTCTACTCCTTGTTGATGATCAATAATTTCGCCCTCAAGCTTAACTTTATCACCATCATTCCTTTCGTTTGTTATTGATGATCCAT
>Ga0208905_1001135_pt1 | contig 13471 bp, 13 predicted proteins | sample AntAceMetag02UKS_FD_184776 | JGI IMG/M metagenome (GOLD analysis project Ga0208905, IMG submission 184776) | Saline lake microbial communities from Ace Lake, Antarctica - Antarctic Ace Lake Metagenome 02UKS (SPAdes) (version 2) | ecosystem: Environmental > Aquatic > Non-marine Saline and... | reverse complement strand
CTTGATTGACAGGTTTTCAGCACTTCGCACTCTTCACCAGTTGGAAAGAGATAAAAAATACTATACCGAAAAAATAAAAAGTGATTCAAAGAAACTTGAGGAGTTAAAAACAAATAATGATAACCTGGAAAAATTTGCCAGGGAACAGTACCTTATGAAAAAAGATAACGAAGATATATTCGTTATTATTGATAAGAACATGGAAGATAACTAATCAGTCGGCCCAGTCCAGCTTTCTGTATACTTCCAGTAAACTCACTGCATCCGCCAAATCACTTCTGGGAATTCCCATTTCCTGTAATAAATCATTGGCAGCCCGGCTTACCGGGATCTTTTTAAAATAATCTATGTGAACAAAATTCATATACTTCACAACAAAAAAGGCATTAAATTTCTGAAAAAATCTATTTTTAAATGACTCACAAGTAGAAACATTATTATTTATTTCTGCTATTTTTTGTTGGAAATTGATGAAAAGCAGGAATTCCTCAAGTGGTTTATTTAATACGGTAAGAAATTCACTAATTTCATTATTTCCGGTTTTATAAAGCTTACCAGCTTTACTAAATAACTCTTTTAAATCGATAAAAGCTTCCAGGCAATAGGTTTTCATCTCGTCATTAACTTCAATATATTTTTTCACAGCACGACCGGTACCAAAAGGCACCCTGTCAGAGGGGCGTGGTGATGGAAAAACCGAAGTCGAATTCAGCTCATTATATTTCCCATGTGGTGTAATTTTATGGATAAAATAGAAATCTTCACCTCCTTTTCGTCTGTTCATACCGCCATATTTAACATATGCTCCGGCTCTAACGGCAAATGCTGAACCAACGGTATGATATGAAAAAGGCAAACCTGCCCATTTTAATCCTTGCTTATAATACCTAAGAGATAACTCATATTGACAAATAGTTTCGTAAACTTTACTATCAAAATCATTTCCCTTAAGAGGATGCTCAAAATATATTGAACACCCTTCAGTCCCGGGAAACTTATTAAAATGATTTTCAATCTCAACCAGGTAATTCTCTGCACATAATGTATCTGCATCAAGAGCCACAATGACACCATTTTTATTATTCAGCAGGTTAAACCTGTAAACGGCTTCATCCATCCCAATTTTTCGCGCCAATCCTACACCGAAATATTTTCCCGGTAGTCCGGTTTTCCTTACAGGCCACAAGCGTATCTTTCCCGAATCATTATTTTTTTTCCACAGTATCAAAGATTCATACACAATGTTGTTCAGATTCAATATATCCTTATCCGCATCTTCCGAAGTATTTACAACCACAAACACCTCAACAGCCGAAGCCGGTCTTATACATGAATATAGAGAGTTTAATGTTTCAATTATCCCAGGATCATTATAACATGGAATAACAACAATCAGTTGCACATCGTCATGCGGACGAATGTCAACAGCAGGAAGAAAAGATCTTTGTTTCTGAAGATAGGGACCGGCAAATCCCATATTTAATTATCTGTCTTTTGGCTTTTCTCGTTCTTTAGCATATTTGGCATTTATACCTTCAACTACATCATTTGTAATATCCTGCTTGTCAGAAGCATAAAGCAGCGGTCCTGCAAGAGAATTACTTATAATGAACTGATAATTTTTTTCCTTATTAAATTCCTTAAGATAGTCAGTGATATAATAAATTAGTTGCCGGTTCATTACCTGCTCCTCTTCGGCTAACTCCATCGATAGTTTATCTTTCAAATTGATAAGATTTTGTTGTTCCAGGTAAAGTTCCTGTTCAATCTCCTGGGCACGGGAACGGGTAATAAGTCCTTTTTGAACTTTCTCCTGAAAATCAGTTGCTTCTTTCTCAAAATCCTTAGACCTGGAATTTAGTTCTGCTTCTGAACTCTTTTGCTTATCAACTAATTTGTTTCTGACATCAAAAAACATATCCATATTATTCATCAGGGTATCAATATTAATATATGCCATTCCTCCCTTTCCGGTGTTATTATTTCCAACAAGTTTCTCTTCTGTCGGGACAGGACTTGATTTCTTTTTACCTGTAAAATAAAGAACAAACAGTGCACCCACTGCAATAACTAAAACAATATTTATAATAAGATTTACCCTTTTCATATCTCACTTACTTTTGTTAAACAATAAAATTTGCGGAACAAAGATAACGTTTAATTAATCATGTTAAAATTCAGGACAAGGGATAGCGTGAATCTTCTTCTTATACTTACGTGTTAATTTGAAATTATACACAAAAGAAATTTCATGTGCACCACCGGTAGATGTTATAAGGTTAGATACAGTAAAATCATATGAATAGCCGATATGCAGATATTTTGTTTTATACCCTATAAGTAGAATTATTGCATCTCCAAACTGGTCCTTCAGAAGAGGGATGCCACGATACCAAATTCCCAGTATCAAAGGATTTTTGTACCAATAAAGGCCCAGATCCATTTGTGAAAAGTCGGCTTGTTTCTTGATAAGGAAAGCAATTGATAAAGATTCATCAATTGGTCTTGTAAGCCTCCCTTTACGTATTACCTGTACTCCACCAAAAACAGATATTTTTTTGGTACCTTACTTGATTCACTGTACAACGATTGCTCAGGTCTCAGCAGGTGATCCAACGTTGTTCCAACCCAAATTTTATCCGAATACAATAAAGCCGAGGTTGAAAAATCAATATCCCCGGCATTATCAAACGGAGGTACTTCCAATACACTACTTCCTGAATTTCCACTTGCAGATATCTGGTCGCTAAATATAAACCCCTCCACATCTGTTTCATTAACCTCCTCAATATCAGAATGAAAGTGATGTTTTCTGTTTTTATGATAATGCGTAATAGCCGTGTTAATAATTATTCTTGTCATCCAGGCTATTAAAGGACCTGTTCCCTTATACTCCCTGATCTTTAAATAAATCTTTAGAAAAGGATTGTAATTATTTTTGAAGGTAATCAAAAAAAGCTTCATTTATCCTGTCTAAAATAATATATACGAATGATAAAGATCATAGGTTTGAAATAAATAAGATAATATTTTTATGCTATCGTTATTATCAACAATATTATCAGATTACGAATTAGAATCAATCTATAAACTCAAAAATTTACCTATTACCTGAAAATTGTTTTCCAGATCAATAAAACTATTAAATAAAAGATATTATGTTTAACAAATTAATTGCCAATTTATTACCTTATTTCCCCAAGAAATTTGTATGGCTTTTTTCAAAATCCTATATCGCCGGTGAAAGTATAGAGGACGCGTTAAAGGTATCAAAAGAACTCAACAAACAAGGGATAATGGTTACCCTTGATGTTCTTGGTGAATTTATTAATACTCTCGATGAAGCAGAAGATAATAAAAACCAATATCTGGAATTAATAGAATTATCTGAGAAAAATAAGATCGATGGGAATTATTCTGTTAAACCTACTATGTTCGGACTATTAATCGACAAGGAAATTTGTTACAAAAAAATCAGGGAAATTGTTATTAAAGCTGTCGAATACAACAATTTTGTCCGCATTGATATGGAAGATTCACAATGTGTTGATATGGAAATAGAATTATTCAGAAAACTTAAAAATGAATTTCCTGATAATGTTGGCCTCGTATTCCAGTCTTACATGAAACGTACACTGGATGATTTAAAAAGTTTAATGGATATTCATTCTGAAGAATCACCCTTGAATTACAGACTATGCAAAGGAATTTATGTTGAATCACCTGAGATTGCATACAAGAAATATGAAGTTGTAAACAATCACTTTCTGGAAGATCTTGAATTTATATTCAGGAATGATGTCTATCCGGGAATTGCCACTCATGATAAACCTCTGGTAGAAGGTGCAAATAAACTTATTGAGAAATATAATGTTCCGAAAGAGAAGTATGAATTCCAAATGTTATACGGCGTGACACCGGCACTTAGAAAGTCGATTGTTGACAAAGGGCACAGGATGAGAGTTTATGTTCCTTTTGGTAAAGAGTGGTTTGGTTATTCAACCCGCCGCTTAAAAGAAAATCCCAAAATGGCAAGTCTCATTATTAAGGCAATCTTTTATAAAGGATAATAGAAGAAATGTCTAAAGTGTCTAATTCAAATATCTCTCATTCTGCTGTTGTGCTGTAAGGATTAAAGGAATAAAAAATAATAAAACAGACTTGAATATAATCAGGTTCTTTTTTGTTTCCATAAGATCATGAATTATATTTTACAAAAATACTATATTGTAATCAATAATTCACAAAGAAAAAAGAGCATGATAGATAAAACTATTACTATTGAAGACCTGACCGAAACCATCTCTGGTTCAGTAAGGTATCTGATGGAACAAGGAATTAAATGCATCGCCTGCGGGGAGCCAATATGGGGGACACTCGAAGAGGCTGCGAAAGAAAAAGGCTTCAACGATGAAGATATCAGAAAATTTGTCAGTGATTTGAATAATCTTAATAATGTAGAAACAAAAGACGAAACAAAAAGAACGATTGATATAAAAAAGATGAACGCCGGTTAATTATATCCATGTGAATTAAGATAATTCCGCACATAATCTCCTATACCATCTTCCAGCGAAATAAACGGTTTAGTATATCCTATTGATCTTAGTTTTGTAATATCAGCCTGAGTAAAATACTGGTACTTATCGCGAATATCCTCAGGGGTATCGATATATTCAATATTTTCATCCAACCCCATAGCTTTAAAAATACATTTAGCAAGATCGTTAAAGGTTCTTGCAGAGCCTGTTCCCAAATTATAGATGCCCGGATTTTTCCTCAGGTGCATAAGAAAGATCAATACATCAATAACATCCTTGACATAAATAAAATCCCGTGCCTGTTCACCATCTTTGAAACCGGGATTATGTGAACGAAAAAGTTTTATTTTCCCGGTTTCCCTTTTTTGATTAAAAGCATGAAATACAACAGAAGCCATTCTTCTTTTATGATACTCATTTGGGCCATAGACATTAAAAAATTTAAGTCCGGCCCAATAATAGGGTTTCTTTTCCTGTTTTATTACCCATTTGTCAAATTCGTTTTTCGACTCCCCATATGGATTAAGAGGCTTGAGTTTGTTCACAATCATGTGATTATCTTCATAGCCAAACTCACCGAGACCATATGTTGCAGCAGAGGAGGCATATATCAGGGGTATACCAAATTCAACACACAACATCCAAACTTTTTTTGAGTATCCCAGATTCAAATTTTCAAACACCGATTCATTAAACTCGGTTGTATCTGTTCTGGCGCCTAAATGAAAAACAAATTGGACAAACCGGTGGTTTTCCCTGAGCCAATTAAAAAACATTTTCCGGTCAACCTTATCTGAATAAATTTTCCCGCCAAAATTTTTATTCTTTTCAGGCTTTGAAAAATCATCAACCAGAATAATATCTTTAAAGCCTTTTTCATTGAGGCCGGCAACCAGATTACTGGCAATAAAACCTGCTGCTCCGGTAACTATTATCATATCAAATATTTTTTAATTTATTAAAATTTTATTACTGAAATGTAATTATTCACTATCTAAAGTTTAGAATGATACTATCTAAAGTTTAGAATGATTAAATGAGTGAATGATTAAATGATAAAATACAAGAATGTCTAAAGTTTCAAAATTATTAGTGCCCTAAAATACCTGGAATACTATAATGTCTACATATGAATCCGTCAACAAAAGCAGACTGCAATCCAGAATCTTTAATCTTTTACCTTCTTTCTTCTCTTTTGCCTTTTCTTCTCCTTACTCCATACTTCTTTATCTCTTCACCTCTTCCCATTTACTCATTCACTCATTTACTCATTTACTCATTTTTTCAATTCTCCTGAAACATATCCCTGTTTACTTCAGGTATCAAACCGGAATGTTCAGCTCTTTTAAACAGTTCCTTAATAGCATCCTTCCCTTTTTCCGCCAGATCAATAGTAAATTCATTTACATACAGATTGATATGTTTGCGAATCACTTCATCTTCCACCGATTGGGCGTGTTTCTTAATATAATCAGATGAGTCCAGAGGATGTTCTTCCGCATAACTTAAACTCGTCTTAAGAATATGATTAACTTTCTTTCTTATTTCCTCGGGCAAATCTCTTCTGATCATAATTCCCCCAAGCGGGATTGGCAGATGGGTTTTCTCTTCCCAGTACTCTCCAAGATCCATTATTTTTTTTAGTCCTTTGCGGGAATATGTAAACCGCGACTCATGAATAATAAGTCCGGCATCAGTTTCCCCACTCAGAACAACATCTTCAATATCCGAGAAAAGATATTCCTTTTTCTTTTTTACATCAGGATAAGCAATTCCAAGAAGCAGGTTAGCTGTTGTATATTTGCCCGGAACAGCTATTACCAAATCATTTACCTCATCGGGGTAAATTTTTTTCTTACTGATAAGCAGAGGTCCGTTTTTATATCCCAGCGCACTCCCGGTATTCAGAATCTTAAAATAATCAGAGACATGTGCATAAGCATGAAAACTTAACTTGGTAACATCCGGAATTAATTCAAAAGCCATTGTATTTAGTTCCTCAACATCAGCTAAAACAACCTCAAAAGAAATTCCCTCAAGATTGATCCTCTTATTTACAATAGCATCAAAAATATATGTGTCATTCGGGCAGGTTGAAAAACCAAGTTTTAGTTTCATATTTACAGCTTCTGAATTCTAAAAATATTTGCTATCAAATTTTCGTTATAATTTTATGAAGTGCTTCGTTAGATGAATTCACCGCTAATTTAACATCCCATAATTTCCTATTCCTTTCCTCAACAAAATTTGATATCCCTCTCAATTCTATAAAAGGAATGTTTTCCATTAAACAAATATAGAAAAATGCAGCACCCTCCATCGATTCAATATCCGGTTTAAATTTATTACGATATAAAGAAATTGTTTCATTACTCCCACTTACACAGTTAACTGTGATTCCGGATACACCGGGAATGTCTTTTACTATTTCAGGATCGAAATTAGCAGGATTTATAAGCTTCCCGCCTGAGTACGGTAACTTGTCCGACGAACAAATTCCTTCCTCAAACAGAGTAACAAACTTGTTTTTATCTTCCACTCCAAGATCAGCAAACTGCTCATTAAGTACCTGAACCACAGATCCAATATGAAGTTTTTTGTTATAGCTCCCCGCTATACCAACCTGAATAACAAAATCATAAACTTCAGCAGTAACAAATTTCATTAACAAATAAGCAGTAGAAATACTTCCAATGCCTGTTATTATTACATCAATACTATGATTTTTATACATATATTTCCCAAAATTTGGGTCAGGTTGATTTTTCAATTTAAATTTACCTACCAAAGGGCTAACTTCTGGTAAAGTGGCTGAAAGTATTAGAATTTTCATTGTTCTTTTGAAATAAATCAAATAAATGGATATCTTGTTTCCCTCAAAAATTATAAAATTAATTATGCCAGTCAATAAAGTCAAACAAATTTTAAATTAAAGAACAAAAAAACAAATAACAAATAACAAATAACAAATAAATTCCAAATATCAATTATTAAATGACCGAAACAACTTTGAATACTTCGACTATGCTCAGTACAAGTATTGTGATTTGAGTTGTTGAGATTTATTTGTAAATTGGTGCTTGTCATTTGTGATTTTTACTTTTTTTTTAACTTTCCGACTTCATAGACAGCTCTAATTAATAAACTTTGAATTGCCAATTTTAATACTGTATACTAATGATATATTTAACCCGCAGGGAAAAATTCAGTGCAGCTCATAGGATGTATAAAAATGGGTGGTCAGATAGTAAAAACCAGGAAGTATTCGGTGATTGCTCCAATCCAAACTGGCATGGACATAATTATATTTTATTTGTTACCGTAAAAGGTAATATAAATTCTGAAACCGGCTACCTGGTTAATCTTAAAACATTAGGTTCAATAATCAAAGAAAATGTAATTCAAAAGATTGATCATAAAAACATGAACCTGGAAGTAGACTTCATGAATGGGAAAGTTGCATCATCTGAGAATCTGGCTGTCTCGATATGGGAAGTTCTGGATCCAAAAATAAAAATGTTAGGAATTGAGCTTCACAAAATAAAAATTGAAGAAACTGAAAATAATTTTATTGAATATTTTGGAAAATAAAATCAGCTTATGGAAATTATAAATAATGGATACGGGAATGACCTCGGCAACGGTTATGCTAAAATTGACCGGTGGAATGATAAAACAATCAAAGAAATGGCTTTTCATTATAAAAAAATTCTTGATCTTATTGGAGAGGATTCAAGCAGGGAGGGGTTATTAGAAACTCCTATTCGTGTTGCAAAAGCTATACAGTTCCTTGTACAAGGATATAATACCGAACCACATGAGATAATCAAGAGTGCTAAATTCAAAGAAGATTATCAGCAAATGGTACTGGTAAAAGATATTGAACTGCATTCACTTTGCGAACATCATATGATTCCTTTTTTCGGAAGGGCACATATTGCATATATTCCAAATGGTTATATTACCGGATTGAGCAAAATTGCACGTGTTGTTGATGCTTATGCCCGGCGATTGCAGATACAAGAACGTCTTACGGTACAAATAAGGGACTGTATCCAGGAAACTCTGAATCCGGTTGGTGTAGCAGTTGTTATCGAGGCACAGCATATGTGCATGACAATGAGGGGTGTGCAAAAAATTAATTCGGTCACCACTACCTCTGCTTTTACAGGAGAATTCCTTAAAGAGCCAACCCGTGAAGAGTTTATTCACCTCATCAGCTCCAAGCTTCATTAATAAATAAAGCACCACTATGAAAGCATATATATTTCCGGGCCAGGGAGCCCAGTTTGCTGGAATGGGAAAGGAATTATACAATACCTCCGGGCAGGCGAAAAAAATGTTTGAGAGAGCTAATGACATTCTTGGTTTTAGAATTACTGATATTATGTTTGATGGAACTGATGAAGATCTGAAACAAACGAAGGTAACTCAACCTGCCATTTTTCTGCATTCTACGATCCTTGCCACAACTTTAGGAGATGATTTTAAGCCTGATATGGTTGCAGGACATTCTCTTGGTGAGTTTTCAGCCCTTGTAGCCAACAAATCATTAGTATTTGAAGATGGGTTAACACTGGTTAGTAAACGGGCAATGGCTATGCAAAAAGCCTGTGAAGCAGAGCCATCTACGATGGCAGCAATACTGGGAATAGAAGATAAATTAATAGAACAGGTTTGTAACGAGATTGATGATATTGTTGTTCCTGCAAACTATAACAGTCCCGGACAAGTTGTAATCTCCGGATCGTTAACCGGTGTTCAAAAAGCTTTGGATAAACTAAGGGAACATGGAGCAAAAAGGGTTATCCAGCTAAAAGTCGGGGGAGCTTTTCATTCACCCTTAATGATACCTGCAAAAAATGAATTGGAAAAATCAATTACACAGACACATTTTTCAGTACCTGTTTGTCCTGTTTATCAAAATGCTACTGCCAAACCTTCAACTGATATTCAGACAATAAGGAAAAACTTAATTGACCAGTTAACATCACCGGTAAAATGGACTCAAACTGTTAGAAACATGCTTGCCGACGGTGCTTCCTCATTTACTGAAGTAGGTCCGGGCAAAGTACTCCAGGGACTGGTTAAAAAAGTTGACCAAAATGCAGATACACAGAGCGCTTGAGCAAAAAGCCAATTCGTAGCTGAAACGTTGATGCATATAAGCAGGATAATTCGCTTAATTTCTTAAAATGAATTTCGAATAAGGAACACCGATTTTAGATTTTAGAAATGATCCTTGCTTAATAGAAACTTCAGAATTCGTCATTCGTTAATCGTTGTTCATTATTCATCTTAACAACTGTATATTAATGTATTGTCAAGTGCGAAACTTTAGTTATTTATATTTCCCTTCCCCGGTTTATAAATCACGCCCTTCCGGTTTTTTCCATCAATAACAACAAGCAGAGGCTCAGGAAACCTTATATGCCGTATAAAGTCATCTTCATATGTGGCTTCCATATTATCCAAAAATTTAATGTCATAATAGCCATCATTTATAAAAGGATTGATCGTAAAATATCCTACCCTGAATGATGTAAGATTCTGAAAAAAATGTGTTCCCTGACTTGGATCGATCCTGTAATTAGCCAATCCCGATTCCACGATTACTCTTGCCTGTGATATCTGAGCCCATTTTGTGGGTATTCCCAGCCAATGATCTGCTGAGCCCCATCGCCCGGGCCCTGTCAGAATATAATTTTTACCCTCTCCGGCAAACTTAGTATTTAATTTGTCAATATCATCAGCTATCTTTTCGTTAAAAGAAGCATCAAAAGCATCAGGTTTAACATATACCAGATCATGAATTCCATTTAAAACTCCATTACCCAGTGCAGAATCAGAAATAATAAGTGCATCTTCACTCTTTACATCATCAAGAATAATGGAATCAAATTGTTCATCATTAACTATCGGTCTGATCTGTAAAAAATTAAACTCCTTAGGAGATCCTTCAGGAGTATCCAAATTTACAGCAAATTCTATCTCAATAGGATTATTCATTTGATTTTGACCAATATCAAGAAGATCCCGGAGTATCTCAGCCAGTGGGAATGCATTGTGTTCCAGAATATTTGAAAATGTTATTACCGGTTTACCTGAACCGGAATATCCATTTCGTAAAATATTATTCTCAAAATCGAATGTTGAAGCCACCCATTTCAGAGTATTATCATTTTTTGCTTCCCTGACAGGTAAACTTAGAATATTAACTCCATCATCAACTGAAGGAACAAAACTATCCATATCCAGATCAAGAGCATAATATTCCTTTTGTGATTCTCTCAATGCTAATTCCGGTGATGATAACTGAAGGATTTTACGAGGGTATTTAGGGGAAAAACGAAGAGTGGCGCCACCATCCACAACCAGCTTACCGAGTCCCATTGCAACATTGGCAATTCCATCTTCAGGCTTTTCATTTCCGACAGGATAGAAATTAAGTGACCTTGCTACACCTGAAATTATCGGATAGAATCGATTGTTATATTGATTCCCACAAACCTCCTGCAATATTATTCCCATTTTTTCTTCGTCAATAACGTTAGCCGTTGCTGTCATGTATGCTTTACTGCTCTTAAAATAAACCGAAGCATATACCTGTTTAATGGCATCAGCAAGCTTTGCTACCATTACCTTGCAATCATGATGCGGAGGAATCATATAAGTAGAATAAACACCTGCAAACGGCTGATAATGTGAGTCCTCCAGTTTGCTTGAAGACCTTACAGCGATAGGTATATTTTTCGATACCTTAAGAAAAGCAATTATATCCTGGTAAATCCAACCGGGTAATTTAGCTTTGGTAAAATATCGAAGTATCTTTTCATCGGCAAGGTCAGATAACCCAATTTTGTACAGATCATTTTTTTTCATAAACTCATCAAAGACATCGGTGCATAAAACTACTGTTCTTGGAATAGTAATCACAACATCATTATATCTACTAAAAAGTTTTTTATCTTTTATTAGAGAATTGACAAAAGCAAGCCCCCTTGCCTTACCTCCGATTGAGTCCTCACCTATTCGTGAAAAAACTGAATATTTATCATATGTAGTCTTCTCAAATTTTGCAATAACTCCACGACTTTTGCCAAAACGAAAGTGGGATATAGTCATATCCAAAAATGTCCTGAGATCATCAAGCGAACTAAAATCGTCCCTGTTCAAATATTTGAACATTTGTGCAATTGGGAATAATGCTCTTGCATTCAGCCATTTTGAAAAATGATCACGGCTTGTATGAAATTCCAGACAATTATCAGGGATACTCATAAGAACCTGCTGGAACTCCTGGAGGTTTGCAGCTCTTGTAATCTCCTTTTTCGTATCAGGATCACGAAAAATAAAAGGTCCAAAAGCCAGATTTTGTATAATGAATTTCCGGAGTTCAATTGAAAGGGTCTTTGAATACTTGTATAAGAAATCCACATTCATTTTTTTTGCAATCTTCTCATACTTATTGTTAGAAGACTGTAAAACAAATGGCATATTCACATTATCTTGTTTTACAAGTTTACATAATTTGATCCCTGCTTCAACATCTTTTTTGCCTTTTCGATTATAGCTGATATCTGAAATAATACCAAGAACATGGTATTTATATTTTTCATACAATTCTACAGCTTCTTCGAAAGTAGTTGCAAGCAGGATCTTTGGTCTGCCTCTCATTCTTATCATAACCTGGTGCGCATTCAGGGCTTCTTTCTGAAACTCTTTTGACTGATTAAGAATGATCGTATATAGATTAGGCAGATAAGAAGATACAAACCGGATAGAATTTTCAACAAGTATGATAGACTGAACACCTATTTTAATAATGTCATGCTCAGCATTCATCTTATCTTCAATAAGCTTAATTATTGCCAACAGCAAGTTAGCATTACCAAGCCAGCAAAAAACATAATCAATGGTACTCAGGTCTTCTTTATTGATACGCACCGACACTTCTCTCGAAAAATATGTCAGGACAACAATTGGAATGTTTTTATATTCTTTTTTTATTTGTCCGCTCAACTCAAAAGCATCCATATCACCTTTGCCCCACATTGTAATAACAAGATCAATATTTTCTTCCTTTAAACGATGAAAGGCTTCCTCTGCAGAATCGACTTGAACAAAAACCGGCGGATACCGCAAATTCAGAGATACATATTCAATAAATATCTGTTCATCGATCCTTCCATCTTCCTCAAGCATAAAAGCATCGTAATTACTACAGACTAATAATACTTTATGAATCCGGTTTTGCATCAACAAATCAAAGGAAGTATCGCTGAAATCAAACCCATAAGGCTCCAAAATCCCCTTCTTGCCAATATTTTCAGGGCTTATGATTCTCTTTTGGTAATTATTCTTACTCATCGTTATTTCTGGCAATTAGTATATATATAAAAGCAGCTAAACAAATATTAATAAAAATAACTGATTTCTTTCAGAATGCCTAATTACTTACTCGCTATCCCTCTTGTCATTCGTTCTCTTTGGTCGTGTCATTATAAATTTCCTTAACAATTGTATGACCATTGTATGACTATCGTATTAACTCCAGACCACTTAATGACTACTTTAATGACTTCAATGACCTCTTCAATGACTATTGTAAAAAAAAAGCTGCCTCCGGTTTTGAGACAGCCATTCAAATTTCATCAGTATTGCTTTTTATAATTCCCAGGTGTTTCCGCTATTCAGCAGATCATCAACGCACTTAATCTCCGATTTTGCTCTTATTTCCTCCATCTGATGGTTTACATCATAATCATATGTCGCTCCATCAACACATCTGATAATACCAAGTACCACAGGATAGTCAGGATAACGCATGTTTGCCAGCATTAAATGTATTCCCGGGTTTACTTCTTTTACATTATGGATCAATAAATCATCTTTGGTTATCCCGCCCTCACCAATCTTTACCACCTTCA
>Ga0208905_1001134_pt1 | contig 13482 bp, 11 predicted proteins | sample AntAceMetag02UKS_FD_184776 | JGI IMG/M metagenome (GOLD analysis project Ga0208905, IMG submission 184776) | Saline lake microbial communities from Ace Lake, Antarctica - Antarctic Ace Lake Metagenome 02UKS (SPAdes) (version 2) | ecosystem: Environmental > Aquatic > Non-marine Saline and... | reverse complement strand
AGAACAGGTATGGGGAATTGTGTAATATGGTAAGCAAGGTTATAGTTGTCAAAACAGCTTAGATCTGATTTTGATCCACCTCCCCGGATAATTGCTACTATATCGAAAAAGTTTACATTAAGGAATATTTTATCTAAAGCCTTAATATTAGATTGTATTGCTTCATCACCCTGCATAATTGCCGGGAAAAGCTTAACATAATATTTGAAGCCATAAGAATTTGACAATAGTTGGTTAATAAAGTCTTTGTAGCCTGCCGCAGTTTCAGAGGAAATCAGGGCAATTCTTTGAGGAGCAATGGGGAATAGAATTTGTTTATTCATTTCAAGTACACCATCTTTCTCCAGTTGCCTCAGGGCTTCCTGTCTTTTCCTTTCCATATCTCCCAAAGTATAGCCGGGATCAATATCCAGAATATTTAAACTTAAACCATATTGCTCATGAAAAGTAACTTTTGCTTTTACAAGTATCTTAATCCCTTTGTCAAGTGAAATGCCTGATGCTGTTTCGAAATATGGTTTAAGCATTCTGAAAGTATATGACCAGATAGTTGCTCTCGCACGGGCAATAATTTTATCCTGGTCAGGATCTTTCTCTATTAATTCAAGGTAGCAGTGTCCTGAATTATTGATTTTTAACTCGCTTATTTCAGCTATTACCCAATATGAATCAGGAAAGGTTTGTTCTATTGAATTCCTGATTCTTTTGTTTAAATCGAAAAGAGTTGCTTTTTCTTCCATCTGCTACTTTACCAACTTATTAACATAACAATATTCGCCTGAAAGCACTTTTATTATATATATTCCTTGCGACAAGTCGCCAAGATTATCAATTGTGAGCTCAAATTCTCCACCCGGCAGGTTTACATATCTTTGTTGTTTTATCATTTTTCCCTGGATATCGTAAAGTTCAATAAAAATATCCTCTGGTGCAATCTGAATTAATAGAAGAGATATCTTGTCAAGAAATGGATTTGGATAAATACCTTTAATGCGGATAGTTGAGTATGGCAGATCGGCTCCGATTTGTGATAAAGCATTAGCAAAATTTGGCAGCCCATAACCTATAAGAGTATCCGGGTTCTGATATTGACTACTACTCTGTTTTATCATTTCAATAATATCAATATTACTCAGTTGGTCATTAGCCTGCCAGAGACATGCGGCGAGGCCGGAAATTACCGGAGCAGAACAGGATGTGCCGTTACATCCTATCAAACCACCCAAACCCTGTGCAACGGTTCCAACACCTTGGGCAGCAATATCAGGTTTTATCCTACCATCATATGATGGACCTACTGAACTAAAAGAAGCAAGCATACCAGATGTATCAACTGCACCAACTGCAAGTATGTTGTCAGCATCAGCTGGACTGGTAATATATTTCCATAACTTATTTCCTTCATTACCTGCACTTACCACAACGAGAATGCCTTTTGAAGTAGCCATAACTGCTCCCTTTGAGATACGTGTTGTTTTTCCATCCATCTCTTTATACGTGTAGTTTTGCAATGTGTCATCGAAGGTTGAGTATCCCAGTGAAGTATTTATTATATCAACTCCTGCACTATCTGCAAACTCTGCAGCAGAAATCCAGTTTTCTTCTTCAATCCGGTACTCGGATCCGGTGTCTTCCGATCTTAATAACCAATAATCTGCACCTGGTGCCGAGCCTGTTAATTCGTTGGGCACGTTGCCACCAAGGATTGACAGAATTGTCATTCCATGTGAGTGTGCATCAAGCACCCAATTATCACCGTCAACAAAATCGCGCTGCCCTAAAATCTGATTATTTATCCATAAACTATCGAAAGCCGGTAAAATATCTGCATCAATAAAACCGGCATCAATTACAGCAATTTGTTTGCCTTCACCCCTAAATCCATATTCATGTAAAATATGACCATTGAGCATTGTTAACTGATTATTTTGTGTTGTTTGTTTTGCTATATCAACACAGAACTCAGAAGTAAATTTATTCCTTAGTGATTTTTTTTGTACAGAGGGTTTTACAAGTGTAACTGAATCGATAAAAGCAATCTTACAAATGGTGTCAAGTAAAATGGTGTCTTTTGTTTCTATTAGTACTGAATTAAACCATTTTGATTTATTGATAATCCTGAGTCCCAGTGATTTTAAGCTGTCAGTATAATATGGGCTAACAGGCAGGTCAGACTCAGAAATAGCTATATTTTGCTTTATTCTTCTTTGGATAGCTCTTTGTGAAAGGAAATCTTCCGGTTTTTCAATCGAATATGGGTTCCTGTTTTTATCGGCAAATTCAATACGGTATTTAGCAAAATTTTGGGCTGTAGTAACCGGATGAAAAAATAAAACTAAAATTAGTCCGGTTAAAAGTTGCTTTAGGATTATGCGGGTATAGTTATGCATTTTTCACTCATATTCATTTAATTCGTCATTATCAAGAACTTCTCCATAATGGTATTTAATAGTTGATTTTATTTCTCCTTTCTCATCATAATAAAGCCACTTTCCATGTCTGTTATCTTTCCGGTAGATACCTTTTACTTTCAAATTCCCATTATTGTAAAAAGCTTCGTAATCACCATCTAATTTATTATTAACGTATGTTGAACTTACAATGGGTTTTTCGTTTAGATAATAACGGGTCCATTTACCCTGCTTAATTCCGTTTTTCCAATGAATTTCTTCGGTAATTTTCCCATTTTCATAATACTTGTAGGATACTCCGTCTTTTTTCCCGTTTATGTAGTTCTCTATAGATGACAGATAACCTCCATAGTAGGAAAAATACTGCCATTGTCCCTCTTTTTTCATATCAATAAATGTTCCTTCTGCCGCTTTCTTTGCATTTTGATAGAATAGTGTTGCCTTAACAGTTCTACCATCTTCTTTGTAATTCATGATGGCTTTAATCTTGCTTCCCGGGAAGAACCTCTTAAATTCTCCAATCGGTTTGTCATTTTTAAAATATCCATCATACTCCATATCTCCATTGTCATAATATTTTTTCCAATGTCCTTGTTTTAATCCATTATCATCAATATAGTTTATCAAAGTGTCACTGCTTTTATTTTCCTGGGCAAAGAAAACAGGGGAATAAATAACAAGTAATAAAAAAATCAGGAGTTGGATTTTTCTGTTATTAGAAAAACAGTTTAAGAATTTTGACATACGAATTTTCATATCTCTAAGTTCAAGGTTGCTATGGGTGATATGGAAATGTAAAGTTAAAAAAAAAGCCCCGAATTCGGGGCTTTTTTATATCATTGTAAAACAGTTATTTACTTAACTTCTTCAAAATCAACATCTGTTACTTCGTCATCTCCTTTAGAACTATCCTCTTTTTTTGAAGATCCCGGGTCTTGTGCGGCACCCTGCTCTGCTCCTGCAGCTTGTTCCTGGCTTGCTTTATACATCTCTTCTGAAGCAGCCTGCCATTTTGAATTTAAATCTTCCATTGCTTTATCAATAGCATCCGGATCCTGGTTTTTATGTGCTTCCTTAAGTACTTTTAAAGAATCTTCAATAGGACCTTTCTTATCAGCAGGAAGCTTATCTCCAAACTCTTTCAATTGCTTTTCTGTTTGAAAGATCAGACTGTCTGCAGCATTGATTTTATCAGTTTTATCTTTAATTTCCTTATCAGCCTCTGCATTTGCCTGTGCTTCTTCTTTCATTCTATTGATCTCCTCATCTGTAAGTCCGGAGGAAGCTTCGATACGGATTCTTTGTTCTTTTCCTGTCCCTTTATCTTTGGCTGATACATTTAGTATGCCATTTGCATCAATGTCAAAAGTTACTTCTATTTGAGGCACACCTCGTGGTGCAGGTGGTATTCCGTCAAGGTGAAATCTTCCTATGGTTTTGTTTCCCGATGCAATTGGTCTTTCTCCCTGCAGAACATGAATTTCTACCGAGGGTTGATTATTAGCAGCTGTAGTAAATGTTTCGGTTTTCTTTGTAGGTATTGTTGTATTAGCTTCAATAAGGCGTGTCATAACACTTCCCATTGTTTCAATACCCAGTGAAAGTGGAGTGACATCAAGAAGCAGTACGTCTTTTACCTCACCTGTAAGGACTCCTCCCTGTATCGCAGCTCCAACAGCAACTACCTCATCGGCATTAACACCTTTACTTGGATTTTTCCCGAACAGTTTCTTAACTGTTTCTTGTATTGCCGGCATACGGGTTGAACCACCTACCAACAATACCTCATCAATATCTGATGCCTGTAAACCGGCATCTTTTAGCGCTTTTTTGCATGGAGCTATAACCTGTTGGGTTAGTTTGTCTGTCAGTTGCTCGAACTTCGATCTTGATAGTTTCTTAACCAGATGTTTTGGTACACCGTCAACCGGCATTATATAAGGAAGATTTATCTCTGTACTGGTTGAGCTTGAAAGTTCAATTTTAGCCTTTTCGGCAGCCTCTTTTAGTCTTTGAACTGCCATTGGGTCTTTCCTGAGATCAACCCCTTCGTCTTTCTTAAATTCGTCTGCCAGCCAGTTGATAACAATATCATCAAAATCATCACCGCCAAGGTGAGTGTCACCATTGGTCGACTTAACTTCAAATACTCCGTCACCTAATTCAAGGATAGAGATATCGAAGGTTCCTCCACCGAGGTCAAAAACAGCAATTTTTAAATCACTTGTCTTTTTATCAAGACCATATGCAAGTGAAGCTGCGGTAGGTTCATTGATTATTCTTTTAACATTGAAACCGGCAATCTCACCGGCTTCTTTTGTTGCCTGCCTTTGTGAATCACTAAAATATGCAGGAACAGTGATTACAGCATCCGTAACCTCTTCCCCGATATAATCTTCGGCAGTTTTTTTCATTTTTTGTAAAATCATAGCAGATAACTCCTGAGGTGAGTAGTTGCGATCGTCAATTTTAACTCTCGGAGTGTTATTATCACCTTTTATTACCTCGTATGGCATTCTTGCTATATCTTTCTGAAGATTATCATATTTTTCGCCCATAAACCGTTTTATTGAAGAAACAGTCTTTTGCGGGTTTGTAATAGCTTGACGTTTTGCAGGATCTCCAACTTTTCTTTCACCATTTTCAACAAAAGCGATTACTGAAGGAGTAGTTCTTTTCCCCTCACTGTTAGGTATAACAACAGGTTCATTGCCTTCCATTACAGCAACACATGAGTTTGTGGTTCCAAGATCAATTCCAATTATTTTTCCCATAATTTATATCTATTTTATTATTTAAGAATATTTAATTATCTATTTGCTTGTCAACATTGTTCAATCATTGTGCCATAATAAAACTCTGACATATTTTCGTCAATCTTGTCATCTGGGTTTATCTCAAATAGGATATTCTGCGTTTTGATGACAAAAAGGCAGAAGGATAAGCTAATGTTAAGGATTGGTATTTTAACTTTAGCACTTCAACATAGAAGACACTTTAGGCACTTTTTCATTCAGGCATTTCTTTTGTATATTGACGCACTTAAAATTGATGGCAATGGATATTATTTACGAGGATAACCATTTGATTGCAGTAAACAAGAAAGTGTCCGAGCTTGTGCAGGGTGATAAAACAGGGGATGTTTCACTTGATATTCAGTTAAAAGAATTTTTAAAAAATAAATACAATAAGCATGGTAATGTATTTCTTGGAGTGGTTCACCGTCTTGACAGACCGGTTACCGGAGTGGTGGTTTATGCTAAGACAAGCAAAGCATTAAGCAGGATGAATCAAATGTTTAGAGAGAAAGAGGTGTCAAAAATGTATTGGGCAATTGTGAAGGAACCCCCAAAAGCTTTGTTAGGTGAGCTAAGGCATTTTATTATCAGAGACCGCAGTAAGAATAAATCCTATTCACACGATAAGCCGGTGCAGGGGGCAAAAGAAGGATGGTTGGATTATAAACTTGTGAACAAGTCGGAAAATTATTGTTTGTTGGAAATTGACTTACACACCGGACGACACCATCAGATAAGAAGTCAGCTTTCAAAGATCGGTTGTCCGGTAAAAGGCGACCTGAAATATGGTTTCCCGAGGTCAAATAAAAACGGAGGGATCAGTCTGCATGCAAGAGCCCTGAGTTTCTTACACCCCATTAAGAAAGAACCGGTAAAGCTAATTGCTAAACCCCCGGACGAAAATTTGTGGAATATATTGGCACCCAGCAACTAGCATCCAGTACCCAGAACTATCTTTCCAGATATGTTTTATCAAATTCTAATGGCAAGAGATCACCAACCTTATCTACTATTCTGATTTTTTTCTTCCCGGCCAGTATCAGACGGATAGAAGAATTAAATCTTGATTCATGTTCGAAAAGCGTTTGCCGGCATGAACCGCAGGGTGTTACCGGTTCGTCAATAAATTCATGCTCTTTAAAAGCTGTAATAGCAAGAGCTTTTGCCGGGACATCAGGATATTTAGCCCCGGCATAGAATATTGCTACTCTTTCAGCACACAAACCGGCAGGATATGAAACATTTTCCTGGTTGTTGGCTTCAATTATTTCGCCATTTTCAAGAAGAAGAGCCGCACCTACTTTAAAACCGGAATAGGGTGCATATGCTTTTTTTGAAGCTTCCCTGGCAATGTTTATTAGATTAATATCTTCTGCTGAAAGTTCAGATTTGTCGTTATATTCTTTAATTACAGTTTTTATCTCTTTTATTTTCATTATAAAATATTTTAGTTCAAATTTACAATTTTGTTTTAAAGTTGTGTTAATGTTTGTGAAACAATCCTTCTATGTTTATTTTTTTACTTCTTAAGAGTTCTGTTAAAAATTGGAATCTTTTTCCGGTTATATTCATTTTAACCCTGTTTTCATGTAAAACTATCAGGGTAACTGAATCCCCGGGCGGACACATGACTGAAGAGAGGAAACAATATATTGAGAAATATAATAAGCTGGCTATTAGTGAAATGAAAAGGGCGGGAGTCCCTGCCAGTATTACTCTTGCCCAGGGAATACTTGAATCGGATAATGGAACCGGAAGACTGGCAAAGAAGGCGAATAACCATTTTGGAATAAAATGTCACGATAACTGGAAAGGGAGAAAAATTTATCATGATGATGACAGGAGAAAAGAATGTTTCAGGAAATATGATAATGCATTGGAATCTTTTAGAGATCACTCCGACTTTTTAAGAAACAGCAATCGCTATGCTTCATTGTTTAACCTGGATAGGGAAAATTATAAGGGTTGGGCTATAGGATTAAAGAAAGCTGGTTATGCTACAGATAATCAATACGATAAGCTATTGATAAGAATTATTGAAGAATACAGATTGTATCAATATGATAATTTGAAAAGAGCAGAAAGAAAGGCAAAAGACAAAAAACCCGGGAAGGAAGATGATCTTTTAGTTAAAGCAACTTCGGGCAACAAAGAAACAAATTTAGAATCAGAAGTTGAAAATGTAAATAATCCGGTGAGCAGGATCTCAAAGCGAAACCGGATAGATTTTTTTATTGTTTCTGAGGGTGATACATATAGAAGTCTGGAAAAGGAATTTGGAATGATGCACTGGGAACTTTTTAAGTATAACGACCTTCCGGAGAATTTCCAGTTAAAGGCAGGTATGATAATGTATATACAGCCTAAGCGAAATAAAGCTACTGTGGATAATGATTTTCATATTGTTAAGAAAGGAGAAACAATGCATAGCATCTCCCAGAAATATGGAATAAAGCTTGATAATTTATACAAACTGAACCGCATGAAAGCAGGGGAAAAGCTGGTGCCGGGGAAAAAGTTATGGCTTCGTAAAATCAGTCCTCAACCCTCAAACGTCAAACTATCTGTATTAAAGCCCCGAAGGAATGGAATTATTTCCATCTGTTTTTTCCCGGGAAGCTGTACGGAAAGAAGTTTTACAAAACCATTATCAACAGCTACTTTCATATAAGATTGATTATCAGATAGTATTGTTCCTGGTTTGTTTTTATGTATTTCAGGAATGGCTTCTGTTTCAAAAATCTTTAAAATGTTTGTTTTGCCTTTCTGATTTTTAATTCTTGCCCATGCGCCAGGGTAGGGGGATAGTCCCCTGATAAAATTATATACTTTAATTGCTGATTTTTCCCAGGAGATCTCGCAGTTTTCATTTCTCAGTTTAGGAGCTTTTTTTAGCTCAGTTTGTGTTTTGGTTAATGTCGATTGATCAGTTTGAGGAGTGACGCCTTCAAGAATACCTTTTACAGTTTTATTAACCAGTTCTGCTCCTTTGCTCATTAGTTTATCATGCAGGGTGCCGGCATTTTCTCCCGGGGCTATTTCAACTTTTTCCTGGTAAATAATTTTGCCGGTATCAATTTTGTCATCAATAAAGAATGTTGTAACCCCTGTGGTTTCCTCGCCATTGATCAATACCCAGTTTATTGGAGCTGCACCACGGTACTGTGGCAGAAGGGATGCATGCAAATTAATTGTTCCCAGTGGAGGAAGCTTCCATACTTCATCGGGCAATTTGCGGAAAGCAACAACAACAAGAAGGTCAGGTTTTATTTTTCCCAGCTCATTAATAAATTCCCGGTCTTTGAGATTAGTTGGCTGGAGAACAGGGATGGAATTTTTTGTTGCGAATTTCTTTATTGCAGATTGTTGAAGTTTTAAACCTCTACCAGATTGTCTGTCAGGAGCAGTTACAACACCGGCAACATTAAACTTGCTTATTAACAACGTTTCTAAACTGGCTATTGCAAATTCCGGTGTGCCCATAAAAACAATTCGTGTTTTCCCGGCATTCCCTGTATCGGATTTATTGATTCCTTTTTGTTGGTTCCCAGACATTTGTTTTTATCCCTTTTAAGAAGAAAATCAGCCCTAAAGATAATGCTAAATTCATTGAAAAAAAATGTGTCAAATATCGAAAAAAAGCAATGTGCTTATTGAATCTATTGAGAATTAGATCAATGAATGTTAAAGTAAATAAGAATCCCACAAGACATATGGAATAGGTGTAAGCTTCATTTCTTTCGAAAATAAAAGCATTTGAAATAATTATCATGATAAGAAACAGGGGACCGAACCATCTAAGTATTTTATGCGAGATAAAACTGAATGATAAACTTGTATATGGAGGCCATAATAAACCGGCATAGTGTGAAAGGTTTTGAAAACTTCCGGCGGCAATTCTTTTTTTCCGTCTGAACTCTTCTAATAATATATCTGAAACATCTTCAGATACCGTAACTTTCATATCGTTAATAGACTTCTTGCGGTTTTTCAGCACATTTAGATTAAGGAAAAAATCATCAACCAGGAAATTTTCTGGAATGGGGTTAAACAAATTCTTCCGCATAGCATAGCATCCTCCAAATGGTCCCATCATTGTTCCCCATACTAAACCCTCACGATTTTTCAGATTCACTTCCATAGAAATGTATGCAGATTCCTGTTTTGAAATGCCACTCTTCTTAATGCCCGTATTTACCATTCTAGAATCAACCAATCCAATCTCAGGATTTCTAAAATGCTTAACAAGGCCGGTTATTGTTGATTCATTTAATAAAACATTGGCATCAGTGAGAATCAGGATATCCCCTTTTGCTTTTGATACAAGATCGTTTAACACATTAGGTTTGCCTTTCCTGAGGTTTGAATGGTAAAATGAGAAATTTATAAGTTTTTTATTCATTCTATGTAAAATTTCTTCTGTTCGGTCATTTGAACCATCCGAGCCAATTAAAACTTCCATTTTTCCTTTCGGAAAGGATGTGTTATATATTGAATTGATCTTGTTTTCCAATACTTTTTCTTCGTTGTAAACAGACATAATTACTGAAATATCAGGCATATCGTCATTTTCAGAATAGATAATCCGGTTAGATTGTTTTTTGTGTGCAAGAATCCTGAGTAAGGCAGGGTATAAAATGTAGGAGTACAGAAGTAGAAAAATTGAAGTCCAGAAAATTATGATCCAGATCATGCTTTCAATGAGTTATAAAATGATAACAGGTCTTTGGTGATAGCTAAATTATTAAAATTTTCATAAACAAACGTTCTTGCAGATTTTCCGACCTTCTTAAACAGAGATTTGTTCCTGATAATATAATCAATATTTTCTGTAAATTCCTCAGGTGATCTTGCATAAAAAATATGCTTACTATGTTCAGCCTCAATACCTTCTGCTCCCAATGGAGTAGAAATGACTACTTTGCCCTGTGACATACTTTGAAGTATCTTAACCCTCATGCCACTACCTGAAAAAAGTGGAACAACCATTATGGCTTTATCTCTAGTAAAGTTATCGGCATTTTTTACTTCGCCTTCGAAAATAATTCCCTGTTTCCTTAGCTTTTTGCAGAACGATCCCGGGGCATTACGACCTGCAATAAAAAACTTTATTTCCGGATGTTTTGTTACAATACCCGGCCATACATTCTCAATAAACCATAATAATCCATCCTGGTTTGGGATCCAGTCGAGAGCTCCTATAAAGAATAAGGACGGAAATATAACACTATCATCTTTTGTATCCTGAGAATCATCAGGAGTTATTCCGGCAGGAGTAACAAACAGAGGTTTCTTGTTTCCCATTTTCAAGAAAACAGATTTATCCTTTATGGTAATTGGGATTAGTGCATCAATTTTATCAAAACATTCCGATTCAAATCGTTTTAGGCGGGCTGAAAGAATTTTGAAATAAAGTTTTCTAATACCGGGTTTCCTGCCTGAAGAAATGCTATCCCATAACCGGTGTTCCACATTATGAGCTCTGAGTATTAGAATAGAATCTGAAAATTTTCTAATAGCCGGTATATAAGATACAAGTGATAACCCTTCAAGCTGGATAATATCATATTTGTTATTTGTAAGCAGATTTATTAATGCCTGTTCGTAATCATTCGTTCTAAACCGTTCAATATTGTAAGGAACAGAAGAGATTAGCAGGTTTTTTATGGCGGCAAACAGGGAAACATCAGTATTTACCGGTATAGCTATCAGGGTAATATTTTCCCTGGTTTTTGATTCAATCTGTCCGGGATCATAAAAATGCTTAGAAGTGTTCATCGCGAGCATGGTTACCTCGTGCCCATGATAAAGAAACCCTTCAGTCATATTCAGGGTAGCCAAAGCTCCACCATCTATTGGTGGGAAAGGAAGTTTATTTGTCAGTTGAAGGATTTTCATTGACCCTGTCTCCTGGGAATTTATTTATCATGATCTTTATAATCGATCGAATTATCCGTTTGGGTATTTCTGTATAAGTTTCTGTATTCATAATTACTGAATCGGTTGTAGCTTTATAAGTCAGGAAGATACCGAGAGGCAGTAAAATAAATGAAGAGGCCCACATTCCTTCAAATGGTGTAACTATCATTTCCCTGGCAAATTTTTCGCCCATAAGAGATATCACATAATAAACAACAAAAAAGAGTACTGATACAACTACAGGGGTACCCAAACCTCCTTTTCTTATTATAGCTCCAAGTGGAGCGCCAATAAAGAAGAAGATAAAACAAGCAAAAGAGAGTGTGAATTTTCTTTGCCATTCGATCTCATATCTTTTAATTGTTTTTGCCCGCCATACGATAGATCTTTGTGAATCATCCACATTCTTTTTAGCAGATTTTGCATATGTAATAGCCAGATCAATAGCGTGTTCCTGTTTTTCTTTAATAAGTTCACTCAGAATTTCCCTTGGTCTGAATTCTTTAGTACTATCAACTTTGATATTTTCTTTTTCTCGTTTTCTTCTGTCGAATTCTGGGAATTTAAATAGATTCGCATTCAATATGGTTTTTGTAAATACATCTTTTCTATCATTCAGAATAATAGAAAATGAATCACAATAATATTCCAGACCATCAAGGTTAAGCATTGAATAATTACTTTTAAACAAGTCTTCGTCTGAACGGTTAAGGCCGAAACCGGTAAGGTCGAAAATTATAGTTTCTTCACTGAACTGGTCTCTTCGATGAGGGTAAGTTTTATTTCTCCTTTGATTCTTGTTTATATTATCCTGTTGCAATTCAGTATAAGAATGACCATTATAGAGGTTGAAAATCAGGTTTAGCTCATTTGGTGTGATACTCATATATCCTGAATCGGCATAAGTAACTGAGATATTACCTTTTTTGTCTCTATGATCATAGATCAAAACATTGTGCATAAGATTCGTTCCTAGATCCTTTTCGGCTATCTTAACACTGAAACCATCGATTCCATTATAGAATGATCCGGGTTGAATATTTAGTTCGGGCCTTTGTTTTTGGATGTCATGTAACAATGATCTGGATTTGAGGTTTGAATAGGGTAGAACATTGTTTGAAAAGAAGAATGCACCAATACTAATTAGGAATATAAATATAATTAATGGTAACATGATTCTCTGTAACGAAATGCCAGACGATTTTAATGCTGTTAGCTCAAGGTTTTCTCCCATATTCCCGAATGTCATAAGGGCAGCAAATAATATGGCTAATGGTAAAGCCATTGGCATGAAACTTATTGCGAAGTAAAACAACAGTTCCCCTAAAGTAACCAGATCAAGACCTTTTCCAACCAGATCATCAATATACTTCCACAGGAACTGCATGATAAGGATAAACAGGACAATGAAGAATGTCATTACCAGTGGCCCGAAATAAGATAATAATACAAATCTGTGTATCCGTTTCACAATTGATTCTATTGTTTATTCATATATTGAAACGCTTGTAAAATTAAATTATTTTAAACATAAGAATACTAATCTCTTTGTTTATTTGTTGATGAGTTTATTTATAAGATGCTCAGAGCTACATGAAATAGATAGGTTCTTTTTACAGTCCAATAACGCGCTTGAGTTCAGCAATTTGTGAATCCCAAAGGTCAATAGAGTCTTCTTTTTCATCCTCTTCCGCAAAATCGGTTATCAGCAGGGCAACATCTCCGGTAATCTCGTCTTTAATTATTTTGAATTCAAAATAACTGTTTTCATCTTCATCGTCCACCCAGTGAAATTTGGCAAATTTATTATCTTTTCTACCTAAGAGCTCTGCATTTTGTTCGGTTCCTTCCCATATGAAGGTAAATGTTTTTCCTTTAACAGTAACATTATCGGCAAACCATTCGGATAACCCGCTTGCAGAGCTAAGGCGGCTGTAAAGTACTCTGGGGGAGGAGTTGATTATATATTCAAGTTCAAATTGTTTTTTCATAGTGCCTGGATGTTTATTTACAAGAAAGGCGTTGTGGCAATATATACAAAAAAATATAAAAACCACTATTTTTATGATTAAAAACAGATTATAGTTCTTAACAAATAACTATTGTAATAACTGCCTCTTTATTAGAGACATGATATATATAAAGCAATTTAGAGATATTTAGTTGAAAAATTTGCAACGAAACATTATATTTGCAACCGCAAATAAAAATAGAATAATGGCGAGGTAGCTCAGCTGGTTAGAGCGTCCCGATTAAAATCGGGAAGGTCTCGGGTTCAAGCAGAAACAGGAATAATTTGGCGAGGTAGCTCAGGTGGTTAGAGCGTCCCGATTAAAATCGGGAAGGTCTCGGGT
>Ga0208905_1001127_pt1 | contig 13518 bp, 15 predicted proteins | sample AntAceMetag02UKS_FD_184776 | JGI IMG/M metagenome (GOLD analysis project Ga0208905, IMG submission 184776) | Saline lake microbial communities from Ace Lake, Antarctica - Antarctic Ace Lake Metagenome 02UKS (SPAdes) (version 2) | ecosystem: Environmental > Aquatic > Non-marine Saline and... | reverse complement strand
ACTTCCTGCGCGATATGAAGGAATGGATGCACGTGTTGAAGAGCATTATGCTGATGAAATAATTTCTATCGGTGACTATGTGTTAATGGGTGGCGATTTGCCAGCAATGGTTCTTCTTGAGGGAGTATTGCGTTATATGCCTGGTGTTGTTGGAAAAGATGAGTCGGTTTTATGTGATTCTTTTTCAGGGTCTCTTGTTGATTATCCTGAATATACTGAGCCTGTTGAGTGGAATGGAGTGAGAGTTCCAGATGTTGTTCGTTCAGGAAATCATAAAAAAATTGAAGAATGGCGCGAAGAACAAGCGTTAGAGCGTACGGTGTTTCATCATTTTGATTGGTTGCGTAGTTTTGAGCTTGATAAGCGACTCAAGAAAAAAGCATATAATACGATACCATCCCACTATATTGCATTAATGCATGATCAAGTTGTGTTGAAGGATAAGCGTGTTGGTACCAGTTCAGTAACGTCTCTTGATGTTCATGATATTGCGCGTTCAGCTGCGACGTATGGTTTGAAAAAGTATTTTGTTGTAACACCGCTTAAAGATCAGAAAAAAATTGTTCAAACGATTCTCGATTTTTGGGAAACAGAAGGCAAGAAGTACAATATTCATCGGCATCAGGCTGTTCAGCTCGTAAAACTGCACGAAACCTTTGAGGAAGTTATTCAAGAAATTGAAAAAGAAACAGGAAAGAAACCTCTTGTTATTGCAACTTCAGCCAAACATCATGAAGATATTTCGACGATAACCTATCATGATCAAGAGTTAGTATGGAAAGAAGGGCGACCGGTTCTCTTTTTGCTGGGGACTGCATTTGGTTTGTCAGAGCCTCTTGTTAAGCGGTGTGATTATGTGTTGAAGCCTATAGAAGGTTTCGTAGAGTTTAATCACCTCTCCGTTCGATCGGCTGCTGCAATTATTTTTGATCGGTGGCTTGGAATTAATATCAAGCGACACGGTGGTGCATCATGAGATATATTTGGCAGAAGGCCATTTTTTAGGTATTATTAAAGAGAATAATTATTACGCGTAGAAATTCTCTTCTTATTTATAAAGGTTTAAGGATTATGATAGCGCAAAAGTTAACTAGCGAGACTATTCTAAATTTGGGGGTTACTGAACGTGATTTTCCCCAGTTCAAGATTGGTGATACTATCGAAGTTCATCAGTATGTCACAGAAGGAAACAAAGAACGTGTCCAGATTTTAAAGTGCGATGTAATTGCCAAGCACAACAAGGGTGCTTCTAGTACTTTTACAGTTCGTAAAATTGGTGCACATAGCGTTGCTGTGGAACGTATTTTTCCATATTACTCACCAATAATCAAAGAGATTAAGGTTGTTCGTCATGGTAAAGCTCGTCGTGCAAAGGCATATTATGTGCGAGATCGTTTAGGTAAATCAGCTCGATTTAAAGAAAAGTTAATGACGAGGAAGCAACGTGATGAAGCTGTAGCGTCACGTAAAAAAATGAAGGCTGAGAAAGCTGAAGTGAAGAAAGAAGAGGCGCAAGAAAAAGCATAATGAAGCGATTTGGGATTATACTCTTCAGGCGTTGTCTGTTTAGGAGTGGCCTGTTTCTTATTGTTTTTTTGTCCTTTTTTTTAGGTGCGTGCATCAAGTCTCCACGGGTAAAGCACATGATCGATGTGCACGAGTGTGAGGCGCGACTTTCGGATATCGCAATACCGATTAAGCGTGTGCCGATTAAAAAGTTGCTTTCTGAGTACAGTTATGCTTATACAACGGCCGAATCAATTGAATGGTTGATTGATTTCTATCAACGAGAAATGGAACGTCTAGGTTGGGAGCTGAATGGGAAAATTGATGGACAGGATTATCCTGGAAATGAAGTAACCTTAGTTTTCAATAAGCCGCACAAATTAACTGTCGTTTCAATTCGACAGAATGGACGGAAAAAGAGCGTGCATATCGCGATTATTCAAAAAAAATAAAACAGGCTCAGCCTGAAAAGCCCCGCATTTAAGCGGGGCTTTTGTTTTGTTTGCTAAATTAGGAATACACTTCTTGGTAATCATTTATGTTTTCTGGTGAGATCTCTTTGCTTGTTGCGGTATTTATGAAGATAAGATCTTTTTTATTATAGTTGTCAATTTGATCTAAAGGTATTATTTTCTTTGTGTTTCTCTTAATTGTGCACGAAGCTCTATGTTTTCTTCACGAGCCATTTCTAGCTGGTAATTGATGAGGTCCATTTGCAGTGTAAGATTGTTAAGTTGTTGCATCATAAGCGGGTCGGTTTGCGGTGTTGTTTTTTCGGCCTCTTTTTCTATGATGATCGTTTCTGTTTGACGTGGTCTGCTTGCAACTGCTGCAGTTACTAGGCCGAGGCCTAACACACCAGCGCCTAAACCCCAGCCACCGCCGCCTCCACAGCAACCGTATCCATATATACTATTAAAACTAAGTGGCGCGAGTAAGAGTGCCAGTAAAATATATTTTTTCATTTTCTTCTCCTTTTTTATTTTCTTTGTGTTTCTCTTAATTGTGCACGTAGGTTTCTATTTTCTTCACGAACTATTTCTAGCTGGTAATTGATGCGCTCCATTTGCAGTGTAAGATTGTTAAGTTGTTGCATCATAAGCGGGTCGGTTTGCGGTGTTGTTTTTTCGGCCTCTTTTTCTATGATGATCGTTTTTGGTTGTTGTGAAGCAGCGGCATCGGTGATTAATCCAGCAGTGGTAAGTGCTGCAGGTCCCCAATAGCCATCATGTTCTCTTCTCCAACCTCTATTATATCCATAGTGACGACCGTGCCGTCTACTTCCCCAGCCATAGCCGGGTTCTGCTTTGACTGTGTTAAACATACATGGAATTAAAAGTGATAATAATAAATACTTTTTCATTTTCCTCTCCTTTTTTATTTTATTACCCATCCTTCATATAGGGACTGTGGCTCTTCTGTTACTTCCGGCGTTATGTCTTCGCGGTCAAAGTCCCAAAATGGCCATGCTGCTTGATCAGTAGACTTGTGGGGTGTTACAAGATGGTGATTTCTCAATTTTGTATATAATGCGTAATCGTATTCCGGTACATATGCGTGTACAAATGCCATGTGAAGGATTGTGATTATGCAAATATACTTCTTCATGATGTTGTTTCGTTTGTTTTGTAAATTTCCTGTATAACTTCTTCTTCCTCTTGGGGCACCAGCTTTTGTTTTTTTGTTAAGGCTTTATTTTTTTTCGCTGCGACTTTTTTCTCTTTTTTTTCCTTTTTTGCCCGTTTCTTTTCTGCTTTTTTATTATTTCTTCTGTCTTCGTAAACTGAGTAGCCAGCAACTCCGACGACGATATCGCCTGCATCTTTAATAGCTGCTTCTACTGCACCAATTATAGGAACACGATTTTGGCCTTCGTGAGTTGAAGCACCAAAGAATCCTGCAGGTATATCTACAACAGCTTCACATGCAGCCATTACCGATCCGATAATTGGCGGTCGTGGTTCTGTATTTTTTAAACATAAGCAGATGATGCTCAATATTAGTATTTGTTTTTTCATAATGGTCTCCTTAAATTAACCATCCAAAATTTATTTCTGGGTATGGGACATCAACCGAGGTGCCAAAGCCTGATCCATAATATTCTGGGCCATAGTTGTATGCTGGATACCAGTACCATGGACTTACACCATGCGGCCCTCTATATATGGCGCGACGCCCACAGCCAGGACAATGATGACGATGTATATGCCTATAACTAGCCGCATATGTAGTTGCAATGAAGCTCATGGCAATAAGAAATAAAGTAAGACTCTTCATTACTCCCTCCTTTTCTATAAGGTAGCAAAAACTGAGAGTGAAAAACAATGATTTATTTCAGATTGTCAGGAATTTGATAGATTTTACCGGCCCCGAGAAATAGGACTAGGTCGTTAGGTTTGATCGTTTGGTTGATGTGGTCGATGATTTGCTTGAATTGGTCGTCGAGGGGAATATATGAGGCGCGCATATTTTTTTGGTGCTTGTTGAGTTCTTTGACTAATTTTTGGCTGGTGACGCCCTCAATTGGTGTTTCGCTTGCAGGAAAAATATCAGTTACGGTGAGGTTGTCTATTGATGCTTGTGAAAATGTTTTGATAAAGTCGTTCCATAAAAGGTGTGTACGCGAAAAACGATGTGGTTGAAAAATGACGTGTAGCTTTCCTTTTGTGCGGTTGCGTGCAACTTCTAAGCAGTGTTCGATTTCTTTTGGATGGTGTGCATAATCATCAAAAAGCTCAGCACCTTTATAGGTTCCATGATATGAAAAGCGACGATCAATGCCTTCAAATGTGGCAAGTGCTTCAGCGATGGTGTGAAATGGTACTTTTAACTCTAGTGCAACGGCGATAGCGCCCAAGCTGTTAAGCAGATTGTGTTTTCCCGCCATTGTCACGGTTATAGGGCCGAGTTTTTTATTGTTTTGATAAACGATGCATGTTGATGTTGTTGATTCTATTTTAATTTTTTCTGCACGAATTTGTGCATTGCAACCTAAGCCGTATGAGATAACATGTATGTGTGGTAATGGAAGGAGTGAATGAATGATGGGATCATCGATGCACATAAATGCTTTGCCGTAAAAAGGCAGGTTGTTCAAAAATTGTTTGAATGTATCAATGATATCTTCAAGATCTTTGTACGTATCTAAATGTTCTAAGTCGATATTAGTGATGACAGCAAGTGTTGGATGAAGATGTAATAATGATCGATCACTTTCATCAGCTTCCGCAACGAGAAAGTTACTTTCACCATAATGGGCGTTTGTTGAAATATTCTTGAGATGCCCACCAATAATAATCGTTGGATCGAGTTTGGCTTGCAACAATATATGAGAGACCATTGCTGTTGTTGTAGTTTTTCCGTGTGAGCCGGCAATAGCGATACTACATTTTGTTCGCATTAGCTCAGCAAGCATCAATGCACGCGAAATAACAGGAATGCCGCGTTTTTTTGCATGTACAATTTCTGGATGGTTTTTCTGAATTGCTGATGAGTATACAAGAACATTAATTGATTGATCTTGGCATAATAATGCGTTGTGGTGGTCGGTTATTTCGCATCCAATTGCTTGTAATTGTGAAATGCTTTTTTGTTGTAAATCAAGATCGCATCCGGAAATACGATAACCTTGGCGGCGCAAGACGTGAGCTATGCCGCTCATTCCAATGCCGCCAATACCCATAAAATGAATATGTAAATCCTTGTTGTACATTACGTTAAATACTTAAATTAATTCGCGTAGTTTTACCAATTGACTGCGTACAGTAGTAAGTTTTTTATACAAAACATCATTGCGTATATCAGTGTCAAGAGAGGTGCGATATGATCCGATAATTAAACCGTTGTCTTTCGCATCTTTTAAAACACGCCTCGCTCCCTCAATAGTAAACTTTTGTTTGTAGAGCAAATTTCTAATTGTTTTGAACGTTTCGAGTTCTTTTGGGGTATAGAAACGTTGGCCACCATTTGAACGCGGTGACTTTATATTAAATTCTTTTTCCCAAAAGCGAATTACAAATCGTTCAACGCCGACACGTTTTGCAAGTTCTCCGATTCTGATGTGAGCGCATTGCATTCTCATGGGGCTCTTCCTTTTTATTTAAAAAAACCAAACTTATTTATTTAAAAAAACCAAACTTAAGGGTTTTAGTATATCATGAGGTTTGCTTTTTGGTAAAGCAGCAATTAGCTATTTCCCAATTTGTATGGTAATATCGTAGGGTAAAAAAGGCACTTTTTATTGTAAAAGCGGAGTTTGTTTTTATATGAATATCAAGGATTTATTGGTGCCATTAACATTGGCGTTAGTGGTGACATTTGGGTTGCAATATTATTTGAGCAAAAAGGTAGAGAGTGATAGTGGTACTCCTTCTTCTGGGCAGGTATATGATATTAAACATGAGCCAGAAGCTTTTAAGCCACTGAAGTGGTCGATAGATTTTATCGACAAGAAAGATAAAGAAGCGCAACTAATGCAAGTTGAAACGGAATATGGTGTTTTAACTTTTTCTACAGCAGGAGCAGCACTTGATAAAGTTGAGCTGAAGCATAATGCAGAATTGTTAACTTTTGTAGATGCGCATGCGCGTCTTGATAAAGCATTAATCGTAGCATTTGAAGAAGAGACGCCATATTATTTTTCCTTAGTTGATCGAAAAGAAACAGATGATGATGTTATATTGCACTATCATCGCTCGTTCTCTTCAGGTAAAATTGATAAAATTTTTACGATTAACAGAAAAGTTCCCAAAGTTGATTTGACGATTAAGTTGGATGTTCCAAAAGATTATAAACCAACAAAAAAAATGCGCATATTTTATCCAGCGCCACATATTAATGATAAGGGGCAGGAGCTAACATCTTTTGTTAATGATCAATATAATCCGCAGTCACTTACGCTGTATAGAAAGCAGAAAGAATTTTTACATCGTTCATGGCATACGCCAACGATGTTTGGCTTGGCCGATCGGTTTTTTGTTAATGCAATGATGCGCGACGAGGGTCAGTTTATTTATCGTGGTGCCTTTAATCAGCCTGATGTAACGCATGTAATGGTTGCCCAGCTTGAAAGTAATGAGATTAAAGAGTCGGGTGAATGGTCATTGAGTTTCTATTTCGGACCAAAGCAACTTTCGTTAATGAAAGCTGTTGATCCACGATTAGAAAAAGTTCTTGATTTTGGCATTTGGGGTTTCTTTGCGAAGCTTATTTTGCAGGCTTTGAATCTAATTGATAGTTATGTTAGAAATTATGGTCTTTCAATTATTTTGTTAACGCTTTTCCTTAAATTACTTTTAATGCCGTTTACATTAAAGGGTCAGCAAGGTTTGGCTAAGACTGCAGAAATGGAGCGTAAAAGGTCGTATCTTAAGCAAAAGTATCGCAATGATCCTGAGCGTCTAAAGCAAGAGCAAGCAGACCTTCTGCGTAAGCACGGTGTTGGCGGTATGCTTGGTGGTTGTTTGCCAATGCTTTTGCAGATACCTATTTTCTTTAGTTTGAATATGTTGTTGCGTAACAGCGTTGAGTTGTACAATGCCAAGTTTTTGTGGATTAAGAATTTGGCTCATCCAGATCCTTTATACATTTTACCCTTAATTGCAGGTGTTCTGTTCTTACTTCATTCACAGTCAATGAAAGCGACGGCTGGAAAAAGCCAAATCTCATCCTATGCGTTTGCATTGTTAATAGGTGCGATGATGGCTGGATTTCCTGCAGGGGTAGTTTTATTTGTTGCGACTATGTCAGCGATAAGTGTTTTGGAGGCACAGCTCAAGCCAAAAAAAAGTAAATGAATGTAATTGAAAAACTGCCAACTCTGCAACATTTGCTGCGGCAGTTGCAGAAAGTTCCATATTTGGCATCAAAGAATTTGTATCGTGTTGCGACGCATTTTTTGAAGATGGATGAAAAACAGTTGCAGCAATTTTGCGCATTGTTACTGAAGGCACATGAGCAGGTCGTACGATGTCCGATTTGCTATGCGTGGCAGGAAAAGGGCGCGGCGTGCCAGTTTTGCGGTTCTTCCAGGAGAGATGCTGGAGTCGTTTGTGTTGTTGAATCGTGGCAAGATTTGTTAGCAATTGAAAAGTCAGGTGCGTTTAAGGGATTATACCATGTGCTTGGTGGTTCATTATCACCAATTGATGGTATTGGTCCTGAACAGCTTTCAATTGAACAGTTGGTTGCGCGTGTAGAGCACATTAGCGAACTTGTTTTTGCTCTCAATCAGACTCCAGAAGGTGAAGCTACCATGGCTTATATTGTTGAAAAGATTAAAAAAAACACTGCGCTTAAAATTACATGTTTGGCACAAGGAATGCCTGTTGGTTCATCAATTGAATTTATGGATCGCTTAACGGTATATAAAGCGCTTGACCAACGTAAAGAGTTTTAATTATGAAGAAACAATTTTTTATTGATAATCGCCAAAGATTAATTGAACACATAAAAAAAGAACATTCGCTTCAGACTGGGTCTGTTCAGACGGGGTCTGTTCAGACTGGGTCTGTTCAGACTGGGTCTGTTAGTGAAGGTTCAATTCAGGATAAACCTGTTTTTTTGTGGGCAAATTTTGAAAAACCGACAACATCGTTTGTACAAGAATCAACATTTTATTATTTTAGTGGAATTGTTGAACCGGGTACTGTATTAAAGATTTCGCTAGACGGTGAAACAACACTTTTCATTCCGCATACGAATGGATTACGAGCTCAGTGGGTTGCAGATGCGTTGACGGCGGATCAAAAGACAGCAAATGAGTTGGGTGTTGATCGTGTTGAATATCTTGGCGGTGAATGCAAAGGATATGCATCTTCACCATTATTTAATCAAGAGACATGTAGTACTTTAATTGATGCACTAAAAAATGAATCGAAGATTTTTACCTGTTATCCACAATCAGGATTTCATTATACGCAACAGGTTGCAGCCTTGGATAGATTGGGAACGTGGGTTCCTGAATTGTCGTCTCACATCACAGATATTAGTCCACTTGTGGCTTCGATGCGGCGTGTAAAGCAACAGGTTGAAGTTGAGTTTATTTTTAAAGCTGTTCAAATTACATCGACAGCACTTGCTGGTGCAGCACAAGTTGTTGAAGCAAAACGTTTTGAATGTGATGTGCAAGCTGGTGTTGAATATGTATTTACTTTATCAGGTGCTTCAATAGCATTTCCGACTATTGTTGCAAGTGGCAAGAATGGCACAATTTTGCATTATGAGAAAAATGATGCAGAGCTTAAAGAAGGTGAGCTTGTTATTGTTGATTGTGGTGCGCGTGTTGGACATTATTGTGCTGACTTGACGCGAACATTTCCAATTTCTGGTGCATTTTCTGAAGAGCAGCGCAAGTTTTATAACATAGTTTTAGAATGTCAGGATTATATTAGTTCACTAATTAAACCGGGTATGTACTTGAATAATAAGGATAAAACAGCGCAGTCATTGCACCATTTAGCAGTTGAATTTTTTGATAAAAAGGGCTTGAAAAAATATTTTGTGCATGGTATTGGACATTATCTTGGGCTTGATCCGCACGATGTTGGTAGTCTGCAGGAGCCGTTGCAAGAGGGCGATGTTATTGCTATTGAACCTGGATTATATATTCCTGAAAAAAATATCGGTATTCGTATCGAAGATAATTATTGGGTAATTCAAGATGGTGCGCATTGTCTAAGTGAAGATTTGCCTAAAGCATGTGATGAAGTCGAGCAGTTAGTACAACAAGCATTGAAATAAAACAGAATGACTAGCCTGAATTAGATTGTTCTGGGTAAGCTAAGCTTGAAACGGGCCTTAACGACCCGCTTCAGTAGGTTGTAAGTAGTATTATTCTTTGACTACGATAGTATAAGTTCTTGTTTCTGTTGGTATTTTATTTTCCCATGGCTTTACGTATTCGAGTTTGAGTGTCGCAGTTCCAGGTTTTTTTGCTTCTATTTCGATTTCGAGTGTTCCGGGTGCGCCTAGTCTTTCTGAGCTACTTTGTTTAGATTCTACATCAATTTTTATAAAGTCATAATGTTTGAGTATTATGTTCCATTCGTATCCTGTTGTTTTGTTTTCTGGGATAGAGAGCTCTATCTTATTGCCTTTTTCTAGTGTGATTTTCTCGATAAAATCAGTTGCGTATAGTTGCATTGCACTTGAACATAATAGTGTGATAATAAAAAACTTTTTCATGAGATCCTCCTTTTTGGGATAATCCTGTTCAGGTGAGACCTGTTCAGGTGTGACCTGTTCAGTACCCCTGTTTTTATAAAGGGTCGGTGAATTAACACCGACCCTGAGTAATGCTTAAATACAGAGTCAATGGAGACCATCTTTTAATCCACTACTCATTATTATTATATAAAATTTGGCTTGCAAAAAACAAGAGTTTTAAAGCATTTTTTTAAATTTGTTCACCAGGGGCAAGCTCATATTGTACAAGATCTGATGGTACACTGATTTGGAGCTTTTTGCAGACATTTTTGTTTATAAGAATATCTTCATCTGGTGCTTGAGTGACACCGATTTCTGTGGGGGAGAGCTGTTTTTTTAGTAGCTTTAATGCGTATTTGCCTGCGAGCCGGCCGGATTTATGATAATTAACTCCTTGTGCGGCAAGAGCACCTTCGGTGACGGCGAGTGTATAGCCGGCAAAAAGTGGCTTTTTGTTTTTTAATGCTTGTTGTGTAAGATCTTTCATTGAACTTGCGATTATATTGTCTTCAAGAATGAACAGCGCATCTAGTTTGCGATATTTACTTTGTGGATTTTTTTCGCGTAAATTAATCGTATATGGTGTGAGTTTTGCCTTTTTCATAGAGGAAACGAGTTCGTCAAGTTGTTCCTGTGTGTGTGCTTCATCGGCTGTATAAATGATGCCAATTTTTTGTGCTGATGGTATAAGCTTTTTTACAAGTTTAGCATGATGATCTTTGTTTGTTTTATCGCTAATGCCACAAAGATTTTTTTTATTAATTGTGTGGATTGCAGGATCTGAGACGGCTGCAAAGATTATAGGGCGGTACTGTTCTTGATGTATGAGTGCATGACATGCAGGTGAGCCCAAAGTAAAAAATGCATTAATGTTTTCATTTGATGATAACAGACGTGCACAGTTGTTGAGATGGTCAACATTTTTACCACTATATTCAATGAACTGAATATTTTTGTTAAATTTAGAAATTACTTTTTGTTTAAATCCTTCTAGTGTGATTTCCAATGCGGGATGTTGTGCGGATGAAAGAATGCCAACAATGTATGTTGGTTCTTTTATTGGTGAAAAAATCTGTGCAAGAACAAAAAGTAGAAAAGTGCATGCTAACAAACTTATTAATGCAGCAATCTGTTTCGTCATTCTGTTTCGGGGCTCCTTTTTTTATACAATAGATTAAACAGATAGGTTAGGCCAATTGAAATAGTTAATCCTATGGTCATACATACAAATCCATTAAGTGTTGTTCCGTTGACTGGAAGATAACCAGCAATGATGAAGGAAATGCTGGTTCCAATGATAACGGGAATAAGGTACCAGAATTGTGTTTTTACGTGATCAATTTGGTAGGCGCCGGAACTTGTTGAAGCCATCGTAACTGGATCTGAAATAGGTGAAAGCTGTGCGCCTGCTAATGAACCCGAAATAACGGCACCAATTGTTGGTAACAAAATATAAATATCTTTTAATGGTATTGGGCCAGGGAGTGCTGAAAGCGTGCTAAGCATAGGTATGCTTATTGGTATCATAATGGCAATTGTGCCCCATGATGATCCTGTGCCCATTGCAACAAGTGAAGTGAGTACAAAGATAATAAATGGCAAAAGGTGTAAATTGATATATGGCAAAATGAGATATGCAATATAAGTTCCCGTGTGCAATTTATCATCAAGTAGACTGCTGAAAACAAGTGCGCAAAATACGATGATTACAGAAGGGTACATTAAGTGAATGCCGCGCGCAATAAAAAGTGGTATGTGCTGAATTTTTATTTTTTTACGAATCAATGCCAAAATACAGCTGATTGAAAATGAAAAGACACTTGCAAAAAGTAGTACGGGGAAAATATTCACTTTGCGTAATGATTCTAGCAATGTATAAGTGCCGCCGAATAAGTAGTAGCCACCGCTGTAGGGTATTGTTATTAAAGTGCAAATAATAAGAGAGAGAATTGGCACAAGGAAATCACTCAAATATGTTTTATCGGTTCGCGGTTCTTCATGGGTGAATTTAAATCGTGGCTCTTTACCTCCATATAAATTGCCAGTTTCCTTAGCTATTCTTTCTTGTTCGGCCATTGGGCCATATGAAATACGGCGTCTGACAACAAACCATGCAGTTAAAATAACGATGAATGAATAAAAAATGAATGGAATTGATTTTACATAGGTATAAAAAGGATCAGCTTGTACAAGTACATCATGACCAACTCTAAACATGCCACCAGGGAAATCGAATTGATGCTGAACATATTTTGTAAATCCAATACGAACTCCTGAATCTTTTAATTGTTTTACAATGAATGCAATCCAACTTGATACGGGAACGAGTACCGCAAGTGGTGATGCCATAACATCGATGAGATAGGCAAGTTTTGCGCGTGGAACTTTGAATTTGTCCGTTAATGGGCGCATCAAGCATCCCATAGTTAGGCTGTTGAGATAGTCATCAACACATAGTAGTAATGAAAGTGATAACGATGTAGATTCACTTGCACGTGCAGATTTAATGCGCTTGGTGAGAATGTTACTAAATGCACACGAACCGCCAGTGTGTGTGATTAATGCAATAATTGCACCTAGAACAAAAAGGAATCCAAACAGACTAAAAAAATCAGGCCCCATAACGTGTCGTTTACAGTATTCGAAGAGTACATATGCTGCTCCAGTTAACGAAAACTGTGCAGCGATAAGACTGGCGCTTGTAATGCCAACTAAGAGAGAAAGAAGTATATTGTGTGTAAAAAAGGCAATAAGAAGCAATAGAATTGGCGGTACAATAACTAGCCACTGTAACATAAGTAAATCCTGTTTTTTATTTTTCGTTATATTACTATTATAATAGCCGTAGGTGTGAATAACAAGGGAATGAGGTATAAATCGTGAAATTTACATTGCATTGATTAGTTGACGATTTTTTTGTTTTCGTTTATGTTTAATATATCCCGTTCATTCAAGAGAAAGAATTTAATTATTTTTAAGGCTGCATAAATAATGAATATGAACAAAGCTTTTTACGTACGTAAAGAAGATCGCAATCCTCAGTGGCATGTAGTAGATGCTGCAGGTCAAACACTTGGTCGTTTATCAACAGATATCGCTGATAAATTGCGCGGCAAGGACAAACCGTCATATACCCCGCATACAGATACCGGTGATTATGTTGTGGTTATTAACGCTGAAAAAATTGTACTCAGTGGAGATAAGTTAGAACAGAAAACATATGTTCGCTACTCTGGCTGGATTGGTGGCAGAAAAGAAACAACTGTGCGCGATATGCTTAAAAAACATCCAACATATATAGTTGAACATGCAGTTAAAGGTATGTTGCCAAAAAATAAGTTGGCCCGTCAGCAAATTAAAAAACTTAAAGTATACGTTGGTTCCGAACATCCACATAAAGCTCAAATTACCAAATAAGTTTTTTAGCCAGTAAGATTTTAAAGCCGCCCTTCCTTGGGCGGTTTTTTCTTGACTTTTTTAGCCATCCTGATATAATTATTTTATATTTGAAAATAATTATATCAGGGGGTTGCAATGAAACGTTTATTATTATTTTTTATGGTTCTTTTTGGTTTTTCATCTGTTAATGCTATGATGATTGGCTCTAGGCATATTTTGAGCATGATGAAAAAGGCTCAAGAAAAAAAAGAATGTCAGGTTTGTTTTGACGAAAAAGCTCAGTTGAGTTTTGTTCGTTTACACTGTGGGCATGATGTTGTTTGTCGTGAGTGTTTGAATAACCTTGTTGATGTTGCACTAAGAAGTCGAGATGATGTAGCTTTGAAGTGTCCAAGCTGTGGTGAAATT
>Ga0208905_1001125_pt1 | contig 13536 bp, 13 predicted proteins | sample AntAceMetag02UKS_FD_184776 | JGI IMG/M metagenome (GOLD analysis project Ga0208905, IMG submission 184776) | Saline lake microbial communities from Ace Lake, Antarctica - Antarctic Ace Lake Metagenome 02UKS (SPAdes) (version 2) | ecosystem: Environmental > Aquatic > Non-marine Saline and... | reverse complement strand
TATCCCCACAACTAATCCGATAAGTAAAGCACGTTCGAATTTCAATCCAACTATTGACAATCCAATAGTTACCAGGATAATGATCCCGGTTACCTGGCAAATAATACCTATAAAATACCGGGTTAGTAACCTCTTAACAGAAGTGAGAGCATGATGTGTTTGATCTTCATATTTAGTCGGCACAAACATCATTATCCCGTTAATCAACAGACTTTTATCTTTCAAAAAGAAAAATGTAATGAATGTTATTGCAAATGCAGCAATAAAAAGGTTTCCGATTAATCCTGCTGTGGAACTCAGGAAATCTGAGATCACTGAAAATTTTAATACTGAAACAAGTTTATTTGTAAAATATTCCTGTAGTGAAAGAGCATCAACATTTTTTACGTTAAGTTCTTTGTATGCCTCTTCGATCTTTCGAAATGGATCCTGAAGCTTTTCGAAAAGCGGCTGCAGGTCAATTTTTGAAAATTCAGCAGCCTGGCCAATTATTAATGGAATAAATACCCTGAAAAAAGTATAGATCACCAACCACAGAACAAAGACAGTAATTATTGCAGACAGGACTTGAGGAAGAGCAAAATTCTTAAACCTGATCTTCCCCAGAAAATTTATCAATGGGCGACCGATTAGTGATAACACTGCTGCTATAAGTATATATGCAACAATGCTCCGCAGGTACCATATCGCAAAAACAACAACAATAATTCCGATACCGAATAACAGATATTTTAAAACACGGTTCATGCGGTTAATAATTTCCGAAAGTAAATCAATTTTGCCCGCTAAAGATAGTGTTTTTTAGGCTTCGGCAAATTCGGCAATAACAGATTTTTTTCCTTTCACTCTCTGGCCAATGTCTACATTGATTTTTGTACCGATTGGAAGGAACATGTCAACCCGCGAACCAAACTTAATGAATCCCAGTTCACCACCCTGTTTCACATTGTCGCCAGGTTTTGGATATGTAACAATTCTGCGTGCAAGAGCTCCTGCTATTTGACGAACCAATACACCGGTGCCATTCTCATTTTCAATAATTACTGAAGACATTTCGTTTAACTGCGATGATTTAGGAAGAAAGGCAATCAGGTTTTTTCCCGGGTGATATTTCATATACTTTATTCTTCCACTAAAAGGAAAAAAATTCATATGAATATCAAAAATTGTCATAAAAACAGAAACCTGTATCCTTTTCTCATTGAAAAATTCATTCTCCTCAACCTCTTCAATAGCTACAATATTACCATCAGCAGGAGCATAAATCAATTTTTCGTTTATCTCAATTGATCGGTTTGGCTTCCTGAAAAACATTAAAACAAACAAGTATAGTCCTATACAACCAAAAAGAATAATTCTTCTGCCCAATACAGATGATATCAGAAAAGTATTAGCCCCCAGGACAAACAGTATCATCACAATTAACAAGAGAACAAGAATTTTGTATCCTTCCTTATGTATTGTCATAAAAAAAATTGTCCAAAATTAATTAAATATCAAGTAATAAACTGAATATATGCAAAAACAACGGGTAAGGATAGAAAAACTCCATCAAACCGGTCGAGCAAACCACCATGTCCCGGTAAAATATTCCCTGAATCTTTAACCCCGACACTGCGCTTGAACATGGACTCAACCAAATCTCCAAAAGTTCCAATAGTTGTAACAATTAAAGCAATCATAAGCCAGTCTAACATTCTCAAATCAATAAATATTTTTGAAATAATAATTGATACAATAAAGGCAAAAAATATACCCCCGAATAATCCCTCCCAGGATTTTTTTGGAGAAATCCTTTTAAACAATTTATGCTTTCCAAAAGGGATCCCTATAACATATGCGCCGGTGTCATAGGCCCATATAAGAAAAAAGAAGCCGAGAAGAATATGGGAAGAATAAACAATTTTCCTTTCAGGTTGAAAAATATAATTCACAATATCAACAGTTTCCTCTCCGGTTTGCAATCCGAAAAGTTCCCCTGCAGGCCTAAGTACCAGGTAATTAATCATTGACAAAGGGATTGCCACATAAATAATGCCAAGTAACGTATATGCAATATTTGTAAAAGGGCGATTGTTATTTAGAAATAATTCATTCACAAAAACCAATACCACCAATGGAATAAAAACGTAAAAATATTTCTGATTAATAAACCCTACTGCAAAAAGGAAATTCACAATAAAAAACACCACTCCTATCAATACACCAAAATATTTCTGAGGCCGTGCCTTTGTATGTCTTGCCATCCTGTAGAATTCCAGCATGGAGACAATAATAATAATTAAAAATAGCAGGAAAAATGAAAGAGCATTTAGCAAAATGCCGCCCACCAGTATAATGATAATAAAAATCCCGGTTATGGAACGTTGAATAAAATTGTTCAATTTTATAACTTTTGTAAAATTTGTTTTGCTCTAATCAGGTTATCTCTGTTAACATATACCTCAATGTCGCCAAATGAATTATAAATAGAATCTTTTTTATTAATTATTACTGATTCAATATCATTATCAGACAGAACAGACCTGGCAATTTCAGCTAAATACTCCTGCTTTGATTCATAAGCTATTACCCAATCCTTTTCCATAAGAAAACAATCTTTTATTTACCAGGTTCTTCTTTTTTTGGAGGTTTCTTTTTAGTTATTCCGGGTGATGGTTTTTTCCCTGAAGATTTCAAATCACTTTTCATTAACATGGCTTGTGTTTCTTTAGTAATGTTACCCCTCTTTTTTCCAAATACTTTTTCCACATCCTCGCTAAAGATCACTTCTCTTTCCAACAACAACTCAGCTAGTTGTGTTAATCCTTTTTTGTTTTTCTTCAGAACCTCCCTGGCCTTGTTATATGACTCATCTATAAGGCGTTTTACTTCTTCATCTATTAATTCAGCTGTTTTTTCGCTATATGGCTTATTAAAAGAATACTCATTCTGTCCGGTGGAATCATAGAAGCTAAGATTACCAACCTTGTCACTCATTCCGAAGTAACTAACCATAGCATAGGCTTGTTTTGTAATTTTTTCAAGGTCATTAAGCGCTCCTGTCGATATTTCCCCGAAGATCATTTCTTCCGAGGCTCTGCCACCCAGTGCGGCTGCTAACTCATCAAGTAATTGTCCGGTTGTTGTAATTTGTCGTTCTTCGGGCAGGTACCATGCAGCACCCAGTGCTTTCCCGCGGGGTATTATTGTTACTTTAAGCAATGGATTAGCATGCTCAAGCAGCCAGCTTACTGTAGCATGACCGGCTTCGTGAAAAGCAATAGTCTTTTTCTCAAGTACAGATATAATTTTATTTTTTCTTTCAAGACCACCAATAATACGGTCAACAGCATCGTGAAAATCCTGCTTATCAACTTTCTTTTTATTTTGTCGGGCAGCAATTAAAGCCGCTTCATTACATACATTAGCAATATCTGCACCTGAAAAGCCAGGAGTTTGTTTAGCTAAAAAATCAACTTCAACATCTTTGTGAAGTTTCAGAGGCTTTAAATGAACCTCAAATATTTGCCCTCTCTCAATTAAATCGGGTAAATCAACATGTATTTGCCTGTCAAATCTTCCTGCACGCAGTAAAGCACGATCGAGCACATCAGCACGGTTTGTAGCTGCAAGAATTATTACGCCAATATTGGTACCAAAGCCATCCATTTCAGTAAGCAACTGGTTTAAAGTATTTTCCCTTTCGTCATTACCTCCAAAACCTGTATTTCTTCCTCTTGCACGTCCAACAGCATCAATCTCATCAATAAAAACGATACAAGGTGCTTTCTCTTTGGCTTGCTTAAACAGGTCGCGTACACGTGATGCACCAACACCAACAAACATTTCGACAAAATCAGATCCTGAAATAGAAAAGAACGGCACATTTGCTTCACCTGCCACTGCCTTTGCAAGCAAGGTTTTTCCTGTACCGGGAAGACCGATCAACAATGCACCTTTCGGGATTTTACCTCCAAGGTCAGTATATTTTTTCGGATTCTTCAGAAAATCAACAAGTTCTCTGACCTCTATTTTTGCCTCTTCCAACCCTGCCACATCCGAGAAATCGATCTTTACATGCGATTCTTTATCAAACAACTGGGCTTTAGATTTTCCGACACTAAAAATACCACCTGCACCACCTGCACCAGCACTACCACCCATCCGGCGGAAAATAAATAACCACACACCAACCAATAAAGCTAAAGGGAGAATCCATCCAAGTAAATCACCCATAATATTTTTACGTGTCTCATACCTCACACTTATTATTTCACTCTCGTTGTAGCCATATTTTTCCTGTGCCTCTTTAATATTAGCACTAAAAACCTCAACTGAGGGAATGGTATAAGAAAAATGTGGCCCGTTATTGGGAATACCTCCAAATCCATGACTGTCAACATCAGAGTATCTGCCGGAAGCTAATTTATCAGGTTTAATATAGATTTCTGCCTTTTCCTTATTCACCACAACAATCTTTTCTACATCACGATTTTGTATCATTTCCCGCTCAAATCTCTGCCAGGAAATATCTTCGTTTCCTGATCCTGAAAAGATAAACTGAAATCCGAGTATAGCTAAAGCAACAGCTCCATAAATCCAATAAGCATTGAATTTAGGTTTGCCGGAAGGTTTACCATCCTTATCTGTTTTTCCCTTGTTTTTATCTGTTTTTTTTGAATCTGCCATTCTCATTAGTTATTTTTTCACTTATCAATCTTCTCAATTTTTGCATCCGCCCACAACTCTTCAAGTTTATAAAAATCTCTGAATTCTTCTTGAAAAACATGCACTAATACATCTCCGTAATCTAATAAGACCCAATGTGCATTTTCAAGTCCTTCAATATGCAAAGGATTTTCATTTAATTCTTCTTTAACACGTTCTTTTACCGATTGTGTGATTGCTTCAACCTGTATATTTGAATTCCCATGACAAATAATAAAATTCGAACAAACTGCATTTTCCAGATCTGCAAAATCAAGATTTACTATCTCTTGCCCCTTCTTCAGTAAAATACCTTCTATTATTGTATCTAAAAGACCCTTATTATCTACTTGCTCTTTAACTTTCATTAGCAATATTTAAGCACAAAGGTAATAGAATGAAATTAATGGAACAATAAATTTAATTAGTGTTTGTCCATAAAATAAAGCATTTTCATAAGTAAAACACCAAATAACAAAAAACAAATAACAAATAAATTCCAAATATCAATTACTAAATGACCGAAATTGTTTTGATTATTGAATTTTTGAATATTGTAATTTATTTGAATTTTGGTGCTTGTTTTTTGTAATCAAGTTGCAATTTGGTGCTTGTCATTTGTGATTATTAATATTTTTTTATATTGTGAATATTATTATACAATTTAGATGCCAATTTACTAAAAACGGAAAAACCCTGCATAATGTCTGAACAAATCATCGGTAACAAAATAATATACAATGATATTATACCTTCAACAAACACCTGGGCAACTAATTTATTAAAACATAAAAGGCCTCCTGAAGGCACTATCATCAGTACAAAACAACAAACCGCAGGCAGGGGACATGGGGCAAATAAATGGGAAAGTAAACGAGGTAAAAATCTGACATTTAGCATCATCCTTTATCCGGTTTTCCTGAAAGCCAACGAACAGTTCTTGCTCTCAATGGCAATATCACTGGGTATCAAGGACTTTATTGAACTGTATGTTAATAATGTTTATATCAAATGGCCAAATGACATCTATGTTTCAGATGACAAAATTGCAGGCATCTTAATTGAAAACTCTATTTCGGGTAATGATTTCGATTATTGTGTTGCCGGAATAGGAATAAATATAAATCAGGAAAAATTTACCCGGGATGCTACTAATCCAATATCATTAGTTCAGCTCACCGGCAGAAAACATGCACTGGATGACTCGCTGAATCTACTATGCAGGCAGTTTGATTTCCGGTACAACCAGTTAAAAGAGGCAAAAAACAGGCAAATTATTAAAGCTAATTATTTAAATAACCTGTATCATTACCAGGAATTTGTTCAATTCAGGCATGAAAACAAAAAATTTACTGCCAAAATTACCGGGATTGATTCATCGGGAAGACTAATTATCCTTCATAAAAACGGTGAAACTGAAAAATTCGGATTCCATGAAGTAAGTTTTGCCTAGTCAAACGTGTACTCTTCTATCTTGTCAATCATCAGGTTAACAAAACTTTTAAGTGGTTTGGCGGCTACCATTTTCATCATCGGGTTAAGATCTGCCTTAATTGTGAGTTTTATTCTTGTATCATTTTCTTCAATTTCCTTTATCTGGATCCAGAAGTAAAATTCTAAACCGGCTGTACCGTCACCTGAAATTTTTATCAGTTTATCAGGTTCCTTTTCAATAATTTTCAAACCCGCCTTTCCTATACCATCAACAGTAAATTTGCATTGTTCAGCTGAAGCTTCCCATTCTTTTACCTTATCCTCAGGTATAAACCGACTGAAATTCCTGAAATCTGAAAGAAAACTAAAAGCTTTTTCTCCCGATGTGTCCAGTTTTCCAATTCTGCTTTCAAACTTTGTCATAATACACCTGTTTAATAAATACTTATAAGTGTTATAATTTTGGAATGTCTGAAATTGCTAATCTCATTATTATTAAGTCGGCAGTCCACAGTCTTCAGTCGGCAATCTGAAGATCAAACTATTTATACTTCTCAGGATTTTGAATCATATGATTAAGTAATCGTCTAATTTCTTCAGATTGATTATTAAAATCATCAAAACTTTTTTTCGATATATATTCACATGATACCGCAAAATCCAGTCAAACCTCGCCATTGAATTTTGTTTATTAAATTGTATACTTCTTTGCTGACTGACTGCCGATTGCTGACTGTTGACTGCCAATTGCTAATTGCCAACTAATTATTCTTCCCGCCAGTCCAATTCCCCGGATCCTTACGCCATGCTTTCAAAGTCTCAAGATGCTCCTCATCAATATAACCCGATTCAAGGGCAAGATCTACCAGGTCGTTATAATTACTAAGGGTAGTAAGCTGACATTGTGCCTTTTTGAAATTATCTTCAGCCAGAGCAAAACCATAGGTAAAGATTGCCAGCATACCAATAACATTACATCCTGCTTCCCTTAATGCAAAAACAGCATTAAGACTGCTTCCTCCGGTTGAAATCAGATCCTCAATAACCAGAACATTCTGCCCTTTTTCCACAACACCTTCGATCTTGTTACCAAGACCATGAGATTTTGCACCTGACCGGACATAAACAAAAGGAACATCCATTTCCTGTGCAACGAGTACTCCATGGGCAATAGCTCCGGTAGCAACCCCCGCAATTACTTCGGTTTGCGGATATTTCTCCCTGATAATCTCAACAAAAGAATCTCTAATAAAAGACCTTACACCGGGATAAGACAGGGTCTTCCGGTTATCACAATATATTGGTGATTTCCATCCGGATGCCCAGCTAAAAGGTTTTGCCGGTTCTAATTTTATTGCCTTAATTTGTAACAGGTATCCACTTGTTTTTTTGCTTATTTCATTCATAGTCTATGTATCAAATTTATATCAATAACAGAATAATTTCACTTTCTGATGATTTGAAAAAATATTCTGTACAAAAATACAGGTTATTCTATAAATACAATGACGCATCCGGGCTTTCTGAGGCGGTTATTTCATTTATTAACTCCGAAAAAACTCCATCACTGTTTGTATATCATACCAATATGCAAGAATTATGGGCAGAATTCAGGAAGATTTTCCGGGTAATTGAAGCAGCAGGAGGATTAGTATGGAACAAGGCAGGAAGATTCCTTGTTATTAAAAGATTTGGAATATGGGATCTTCCAAAAGGGAAAAAAAATAATGAAGAAAGCACTGAATTATGTGCACTCAGGGAAGTAAGTGAGGAATGCGGGATCAAGGAACCAGAATTAAAAAATCTTTTAGGGATCACATATCATATTTATTTCCTTAAAAACAAACTTGTTTTAAAAGAAACAAGCTGGTTTAAAATGTTTCATAATGGCCCGGACCGACTTACTCCCCAAACAAAGGAAGATATTACAAAAGCCCGTTGGTTTAATCCTGATGAAGTTTCAGTAATAACCAAAAACACTTATCCTTCTATTATTGATATTCTGGAAAAGGCAGGAGTGATTGCCCGATGATCAATTACCTAAGTTGCTGGTCATCCACCTCCGTTGAAACTACGGTGGACGAAGCTGGGTGCCGGGTGTTCAGTATTTTCCGGAATACTGATTCAAAATTCTCTTCAGGAGTGGGTACAGAAGAAAGCAGGAAATTACCATCCGGGTCAATCAGGTAGTATGTAGGGTATGATTTTATTTTATATTGTTTAAGAATATCATCCCGGGTTCCTGCAATTAGTACGATTCCTTCAAAACCATAATCCACAGCAAATTGCTTTACAATAGAAATATCATTATCAGCCATAACAATAACTATAACAAGATTTTTTTTGAACTTTTTCAACAATTCATTCAACAGGCGAAATTGCTTCATACAAGGATAACTCCTGGCTGAACAAAATCCTAAGTAAACATATTTCCCCTTTAGTGTACTAAGTTCAGTAATACTGTCTGCCGTATTTTCCAGGGCAAAGTCAGGTGCCGGGAAACCCTTCATAAGCCGTGTAACATCTTCTCTGATTTGTTCTGCAAAAAATCTATGTGCAGCTATTTTTGTACTAACCTGTAATGAATCAAGTATTTCAAATAATCCTTTATTTGAAAATCTTTCCTGGTAAAACCCTTCATGAATACTTTTCAGGATCACCAATTCGGGTAACGAATCATTTGAAGCTGAAAGATCATCTTTTACCAGTTCAAGCAGACTAAAATAGTTCCTGTCCCGGTTAATGCAGGCATAAATCCTTCTCCCCTCTTTTGTACGGGCAAGCTTAGAAAAGTAGTTGTTGAATACCTGGTTGATCAATGCAATACAAGAGGGATTATTATAATCTAAAAAAAGTTCTGCAGACGAAAACAACTTCTTTTGTTTTGCAGAAAAACCGGACGAAATTATTTTCAGTAATTCGATGTTATATTTTTTGTAATTATTATAAAAAGGAACCGCGGTACTGTCATCAAGGCTATTTAGCGTATCAATTATGCTATTATAATCAGATGTCTTATGAATATATGCATTAATAGCCGCATCATTAAGAAGGGGATAGAACAGATCATCAAATTTTTGTACCAGATTATTCAATCCCGTTTTATCTTCATTTAATATCCCCAAATGAATAATAACTTCCTTGAAATATGGATTTAGCTCCTGCTCAATTGTTTTTTTCTTTGGCGGGGGCAGAGACAATTCATACCGGTTCCCCGGTATTACATAAAAATAACCCCGGTAAAATTCCAGAGGAATAAATACTCTGCAGGTTTTTTTTATATTTAATTTACAAAAGAAATCCCCTTCACTATCAACCAAACATTCACCGACAGGTTCATCAACATGGATTACGGGATTTGGTGATAAAAAGAATTCGATTTTCTCCCCTTTATAAGCAGGTGCATTCCCGTAAATTTCCACATTTTGCCCATAAAGAGGAAAACAAAGTACTTGAATAATAAGCAGTATCCCTGCATTTCTGAATTTAATCATCACAATTCCCTTTGGGAAAGTCCCGGATACTGAGTGATTTCAGATCATGACTATCAGGAAGGAACCTGCTTGCATCACCACCATAACGAATAATATCACGAACTATTGAAGAATTAACCGGCGTAAACTCGGGTTTTGACAACAGAAAAATCACTTCAATTTCAGGATGCATTATCATATTTATCTGGTTAGTAGCTCTTTCATATTCAAAGTCAGATGATGTTCTTAACCCACGGAGAATAAACCGGGCATTAACTTTCTTACAATAATCTACTGTCAATCCATTATAATTATCAACAGAGACATTTGGATCATTCTCAAAAACCTGGTTTATCCATTTTAGTCTCAGCTCAAGTGGAAAAAAACTCTTCTTATTAATATTACATCCAACCGCTACAATAATTTCATCAAATAAAGAGAAGGCTCTTCTGATAATCGATTCATGCCCTATAGTAATTGGGTCGAAAGAACCCGGAAAAACTGCAATTTTTTTCATTTGTTCAAGATTTCATTAATCTGGTTAAGTATTTCTTATTTTACTTCTAATCCCCCAAAAATAACATCACTCTTGATCATCAAAAATTTATCTGAAGGATTGTACGAAAATGTAGAATACTCAGAGCTTCCAAAGGTAACGGTATTCCCATTTGGCAACCTCGCACCTGAAAAAACAGCTTCCGCTTTAATATGTATTGGCAGACTATCATTGATCAATATTTCAGTGGCTCCGAATATTGTATTGATTTCCAGTCTTTTAGGCAAGTCTGACAATTCAATATCTCTTAAATCCAGAACAAGTTTACCAAATATTACATTATACTCGGAAGCACTGATATCCTTCCCATTTAATCTTGCATCATTAAAAATAATATCTGTTTCTTTTTTACTGGTATGAAAGAATTTTGTTTGTCCAACAAGTAATTTTATACCAATAAAAATAAAAAACAACGCGATAACAATTTTGCCAACCGGAATATCAAGATTAAACACATATTTAATTATTAGGGCGAACCCGATAACGATCAGGAACAGTCCCCAGAATATTGCTGGTCCCATACGCATATTTTTTTATTATAAAGATAGAAATTTTTTTAGGTTCTTCGGTGTAATATAACGTTTTGTTGGAATACTAATCCTGCATTAATTTGATTACCAAAATAATTTTAATATTTTTAGAAAGACTTTTTATTCAAAAAGCTGCAAATAAAATCATCCATATAAATGAGAACAAAAACAAGATTACAGTTATCAACCCTTATGTTTCTCCAATATTTTATATGGGGAGCATGGTATGTTACATTGAACACATATCTCGGAAAAACATTGGAGTTCACAGCCACTCAGATTGGTTTGTGCTATGGCACTTTTGCAATCGCAGCCATGATCTCTCCTTTTCTTGTGGGATTGATCGCTGATAAGTTCTTTGCTACTGAAAAAGTACTGGGATCACTGCACCTGTTGGGGGCTGTACTACTGATTGTTGCCTCTCAGGCCACCACCTTTCAGTTCTTCTACCCGGCACTGCTGCTTTATACTTTATCGTATACGCCCACAATGGCACTTTCCAATTCCCTTTCCTTCCACCAGATGGCAGATCCCGGAAAGCAATTCCCCGGGGTACGTGTTTTAGGAACCATTGGCTGGATTGCCGCTAATAATGTAATTGGATTTATGGGATATACAAATACAGCAGGACAGCTACATGTTGCAGCAGTTGCTTCCCTTTTATTGGGCCTCTACAGTTTCACACTTCCACATGTACCTCCTAAGAAAGAAAAGAAGGTAAATATTAAAGAATTGCTGGGTTTTGATGCACTAAGCCTTTTCAAATCCAGGGCCTTTGCCACGCTGATTATTGCATCCATACTAACCTGCATTCCACTCTCCTTCTATTATGGATTTACAGCATCCTTCCTGTCGGATATCGGAATGGATTATATACCCAACAAGATCAGCCTTGGTCAGGTATCCGAGATCCTTTTCTTGCTGATTCTACCAGTATTTCTGGTAAGATTCGGTGTAAAAAGGGTTTTGTTCCTGGGTATGGCTGCCTGGCTCATTCGATACCTTCTTTTCGCAAACGGGGATATCGGTGGCGGTGTATGGATGATTTATACCGGTATAATCCTTCATGGTATCTGCTACGATTTCTTCTTTGTAACCGGACAGATCTACGTGGATAAAAAGGCACCTGATAATTTAAAAAGCTCAGCACAAGGGCTTATCACCTTTGCCACATACGGCCTGGGAATGTTTATCGGCACATGGTTTGCAGGAAGAACAATCGATCTGTTAACGGTGGATGGCATTCCTGAATGGGCCAGAATTTGGTACGTACCCGCTGCTATAGCTTTTGTAGTTCTTATACTATTCGGACTAATGTTCAGGGAAAAACAAAAAGCAAAAGCACCCGCCTAGCGGTTTGAAACCGCTTGGCGGGTTACTACCTTCTGCCTTTTTTATTAGTTCCTGCTTATTTTCATCGGGTCTTTTACTTTCTGATTAAGAAGAGCATAGTTAATTACTTCCATTACTTCCTCAACGTAATGGAACCTCAATCCTTTCAGGTACATATCCTTAATTTGGTCAATATCTTTTTTGTTCTCTTTTGAGAGGATAATCTCTTTTATATCGGCTCTTTTCGCAGCAAGGATCTTTTCTTTTATACCTCCAACAGGGAGCACTTTACCTCTAAGAGTAATTTCACCTGTCATAGCAAGGTTCTTTCTCACTTTTCTTTTTGTAAAGGCAGAAGCAAGTGATGTTACCATTGTTATTCCTGCTGATGGCCCATCTTTTGGAATAGCACCTTCAGGCACATGAATATGGACGTTCCATTGTTCACTAAGATCATCGGGGAGATTTAGCAATCCGGCATGTCCTTTAATATATTCCAGGGCAATGGTTGCTGATTCTTTCATAACATCACCAAGGTTTCCGGTAAGGGTAAGTTTTCCCTTTCCTTTGCTCAAACTGGTTTCAACAAAAAGTATCTGGCCCCCTACTGCTGTCCATGCAAGTCCGGTAACAACACCGGCATAATCATTACCCTGGTATATCCCTTTCAGGTATTCTTTAGGACCTAATATATCTTTAATGCCATTCAGAGTAAGTTTAACATCATATTGCTCATCCAAAGCAATTTTCTTTGCAATTACACGAATGATTTTTGCAATTTTCTTATCAAGCTCCCGTACACCTGACTCCCTTGTATGATCTTCAATAATCCTTTCAAGTACTTTCTTTGAGAATTTTATTTGTTTATTAGTTACGCCATGTGCTTCAAACTGTTTTGGCAACAGATGTCTTTTCGCGATTTCAATTTTTTCCTCAACAATATAACCGCTAACATCAATAGTTTCCATCCTGTCGCGTAATGCCGGACTTATTGTATTAAGAGTATTAGCTGTTGCAATAAACATCACTTTTGACAAATCATATTCCATCTCAAGATAATTATCATGAAAACTGTTATTTTGCTCAGGATCAAGCACCTCCAGCAATGCTGATGAAGGATCACCTCTGAAATCCGCACCTACTTTATCAATTTCATCAAGAATAAAAACAGGATTTGACGATTTTGCCTTTTTCAGGTTCTGAATAATCCTTCCGGGCATTGCTCCAATATATGTTTTTCTATGCCCTCTTATCTCTGCTTCATCATGCAATCCCCCTAATGACATTCTTGCATATTTTCTTCCAAGAGCCCTGGCTACGGATTTTCCCAAAGAAGTTTTACCAACTCCCGGGGGACCATAGAGACAAAGTATTGGCGATTTAAGATCACCTTTTAATTTAAGTACAGCGAGATGCTCAATAATCCTCTCTTTAACTTTCTCCAGTCCGTAATGATCTTCATCAAGAATTACCTGGGCACGATTCAAATCAAAATTATCGTTAGTATATTCTCCCCATGGAA
>Ga0208905_1001122_pt1 | contig 13564 bp, 19 predicted proteins | sample AntAceMetag02UKS_FD_184776 | JGI IMG/M metagenome (GOLD analysis project Ga0208905, IMG submission 184776) | Saline lake microbial communities from Ace Lake, Antarctica - Antarctic Ace Lake Metagenome 02UKS (SPAdes) (version 2) | ecosystem: Environmental > Aquatic > Non-marine Saline and... | reverse complement strand
ATAAACCCATTATCACAATCGTCCTGCAAAACCCTCTCCTTCAAAATCCGAACAATCAATTCATCAGGAACCAAATTCCCCTCATCAGTATACGACTTAATCTCCTTCCCAATCTCTGTAACCTGACCTCCGACACCTGACATCTCGCGAAGCGCGTCCCCAGTAGAAATATGACAAAGCCCCAACTTCTCACAAACAACCTTAGCCTGAGTCCCTTTCCCGCATCCCTGAGGTCCAACAAAAATTAATTTCATAACATCAAATAATATTTTAGGTATTTAAAGTTTATTGGTAGAATCAACATCATTCTTAATTAAATTGTTAATAGTTCCAAGAATGTCAATCTCATCTCTCTCAACCTTACCAACTCGATTATAATAAGTCATTTGATCCTTAATTGTTTTAAGTTTAAGATTAATCTTATCAATCTTATCGTCCCTCATAACTCTTCTCTCAGCAGCTCTTGCAAGTCTATACCTTCTATCCTTAACCGCTTTTATTCTCAATTCTTTGAGTTCTGCTCGTCTAATCTTGACAAGTTCTTCAGAATTTGGATTTGTTTGATGAACATAAGTTTTTGATTGTTCTTTAATCTTCTCTGCAGTCTGTTTTGTATTGTCTTTTCCTTTTATTTTGCTCTTCCCTTTATTCAAATTGATTATTATAGAATCCTTATTTAAATTATCTTTTTCCAAAATTAACCTATCTCCTTTTTCCCACTTTAATTCATCGATAATTTCAAGAGGTATATTCACACTGTAAACTAGGCTACCATTCGCTCTCTTAATTTTTTGTAATTTTGCCATCGATAATTACCTTTATATTCTATTAATTGTTGAAATATTACTTAAAGCTTTCCCTTAGGTTTTTCACCTAAATTCTTTTCACTAAAAAAACTACTCAATGTTGTTTATTCGATGTACTGAATCAAAAGATTTTCTAGCCAGAATAGTTACTTACTATTCCAAATCATCTTCGCAAAGATCTATCTCTTCCTTACAGTGCGGGCAATCAGTTTCGATTCCTTCCTCTAAATCATCTTCATCACTCACTTCTAAAGACAAAGACTTTCCACATTCAGGACAAATGAAACCTGTTGCCGTTTCACTTTCCGCATCATCTTCATCGCCTGTTTTGTGTTCTTTAAAATTTGGAACTTCATTCTTCACAGAAGAAACTTTTTGATTTATTGTTTCATATAAATCATTTATACTTGTTTCCTCATTTTCCATTTCCTTATCAGGAGTATTTTCATCGGCAGTATCAACATTAATTTGTTTCCAACTAACCTTTCTTTTTTCAATAGCTTCCTTCAAACTCTTCTCTCTTTTTGTTAATTTACTCTTCCCAGTTTTTACTTCCACGAAAATAACTCTTTCAACCTTATCTTCATGTAATCCCTTGAATACAATATAATCAATTGGTGACCCTAAAAAATGCATATCTGAAGGCTCATAAGGAGTATTTTTCAAAAAGGGGATAAATCTTTCAATGAATTTACCAACCAAACTTCTTCTAGAACTTGAAACAGATTTAGTTCTTATTATTTTCTCAGATTCTTTGAACAACTTTTTTAATTCCTCTATGTCCCGAATATATTTAACTTGCCATTCTTTCGCCAACTTCTCCAAATGAGTTTTATTTTCCTCTATTCTTTTCTCCAATAAAGAATTACCTTTTTCTAATTTTATCTCATAATCTTTCTCTATATTCGCAACCTTCTTCTCCCACTCAGCTTTTAAAATTGCTTCCTTGTCTCCAAACTTGGCTTTTTCAGTAAAATGTTTTCCTACAAAATATCCAACAACTATAGCCACTATAAGTGCGATTGCCCAACCTATCATAATAACATTTAGAAATCATATATTTTAAACTTACCCTTCAAACTTCCTAATAAACCCATTGCACGTGAGGGTTCTTGAAACGACGAAATCGCCGCTAAAAATTAAAATTATCCTTCCAACTTCCGAATAAACCCATTAATCATTTTCCCAATCTCTTGCGATTCCCCAACAATCTTCTTACCCCCAATCTCATCAACATACCCCAAACCAACAATTCTCTTAGCCTGAGCTTCAACTTCATTAACACTCCCCAGCGCATGCCTCAGATAAGAAACCATATCTTTAACGCTCTTCTTACTACCACCCTCAGCAATGTTAAAAATAATACTAGTCACAGCCCTCCTCATTTGACTCCCAATCTCATAAGTCTCAAACTTAGGAAACCTTCGAGTCAACTTACAAACAACATCACTCAAAACCTCAGCCCTCTTATAAAAATTCAACCTCTTATAGTTATACATAACTCACAATGCAATAATACATTATTAAACTTATTTAAAATAAAAATAAAAAATGTTGCCCAAATCAGTCTGACAGCCGAAGGCGCTCTGACAGGGACAAAGTCCCGATCTGACAGCGAAGCGATCTGGCAGGAACCTCAGTTCCGGTCTCGTAGCGCAGCGTGTGCCGCAGCTAAACGCGCGATTGGCACCCTGTAAGGTGAACAGCTCACATAAGAAAGCCCAACCTTATGACAAAACTCAACCGAAGTCGGCTCGCCTCCATGTTCTCCACAAATTCCCAACTTAATATCCGGCCTAACAGATTTACCCTTATCAACCGCAATCTTGACCAACTGCCCAATACCTTCCTGGTCCAAAGCCTGAAACGGATCCCTCTTGTAAATACCAGCCTTAATATATTCCGGCAAAAACGAACCGCTATCATCTCGAGAAAACCCACACCCCATCTGCGTCAAATCGTTCGTTCCAAAAGAAAAGAACTCGGCCTTCTCAGCAATAGCATCAGCAGTCAAAGCAGCCCGAGGAACTTCAATCATTGTCCCAACCTTATACTCAAAATCAACACCCTGCTCCGACTTAACTTTCTTAGCAACAGCGTCAACAATTTCTTTCTGATTCTCAAACTCCTTAACATTACCAACCAACGGAATCATAACCTCGGGGACAATACTTTTCCCCTCCTTAACAATCTCAGCCGCAGCCTCAAACACCGCCCTAGACTGCATAGCAGCAATCTCAGGATAAGTAATTCCCAGTCTGCACCCTCGATGACCCAACATCGGATTAAACTCATGCAAACTCTCAATCTTCTTATTAATCTCATCCACAGAAAGTCCCATCTCACCAGCAAGCTCCTCAATATCCTTCGCTTCCTTCGGCAAAAATTCGTGCAATGGCGGATCCAAAAATCTAATCGTAACCGGTTTCCCATCCATAACATCAAACAAAGCCTTAAAATCTCCCCGCTGCATTGGCAAAATCTTAGCAAGAGCAATCTCCCTACCTTCCTTAGTATCTGCCAAAATCATTTCTCGAACAGCCTTAATTCTAGATTCCTCAAAAAACATATGTTCAGTTCTACAAAGACCAATCCCTTCAGCGCCAAATTTCAAAGCCTGTCTAGCATCAGCAGGAGTATCAGCATTAGTTCTAACATTCAACTTCCTAACCTCATCAGCCCACTCCATCAACTTAGAAAAATCCCCAGACAATTCCGGCTCAACTAATTTAATAGCTCCAACAAAAACTTCTCCAGTCGAACCATCCAAAGTAATAACATCTCCCTCTCTAATCGTAACTCCCTCACTGCCAAGCTTACTGCTTACTGTGATAACCCTTTCCCTCTCACTAATATTCAAATCCGAACATCCGGCAACACAACACTTCCCCATTCCTCGAGCAACAACAGCCGCGTGCGAAGTCATACCACCACGAGCAGTCAAAATTCCCTCAGCCGCATGCATACCCTCAATATCCTCAGGCGAAGTTTCAACCCTAACCAAAATAACCTTCTCTCCATCTTGAGCTTTATCATGAGCCTCTTCAGCACTAAACACAACCTTACCAACAGCCGCGCCAGGCGATGCAGGCAAACCCGAAGTAACAGCAATCTTCGTAGCTTTATCTTCAGAATCTAATTGCTTATGCAACAACTGGTCCAAACATTCAGCTTCAACTTTCAAAAGAGCAGCATTCTTATCCAAGAAACCGTCTTCAACCAAATCAACCGCAATCTTAACAGCCGCAGCAGCCGTCCTCTTCCCATTCCTCGTCTGCAAAATATACAACTTCCCATCCTCAATCGTAAACTCAATATCCTGCATATCCTTATAATGATTTTCTAACTTACTTCGAATATCAACCAACTCATTATACAAATTTTCATTCTGCTCTCTCAAAGAATCCATAGTTAAAGGCGTTCTAATCCCAGCAACAACATCTTCACCCTGCGCATTCATTAAATACTCACCGTAAAACTTATTCTCTCCCGTCGAAGGATTTCTAGTAAAACAAACACCCGTTCCAGAACTCTCACCCTTATTCCCAAAAACCATAGACTGAACATTAACCGCAGTCCCAACAAGTCCATGAATATTATTCATCCTTCTATAAATTATCGCCCTATCATTATTCCAAGAACCAAAAACAGCATCGATAGCCATATCCAATTGCTCCCTCGCATCATTAGGAAACATCCTACCCGCCTTTTCCTGAATCACAACCTTGTAACCCTCAATAACTTTTCTCAAATCTTCAACAGTCAAATCAGTATCCAAACTCACACCCTTTTCTTTCTTAACAGATTCCAAAACAGTTTCAAAAGAATGATGCGGAACATTCATAACAACATCACCAAACATCTGAATAAATCTTCTATAAGAATCATAAACAAATCTCTCATTCCCAGTCTGTGCAACCATCCCCTTAACACTCTCATCATTCAATCCCAAATTCAAAACCGTATCCATCATCCCGGGCAAACTCACAGCCGCACCACTCCTAACAGAAACCAACAAAGGATTATTAACATCCCCCAATTTCTTACCACTCTCTTCTTCAAGCTCTCTCAATTTTTCAGTCACCTGCTCCTTAACATCTTCCAGCAACTTCTTCCCATTTTTATAAAAAGAGTCACAAGCCTCAGTAGAAATCGTAAACCCCTGTGGAATCGGCAAACCGATATTAGTCATTTCAGCAAGATTCGCACCCTTTCCTCCAAGAAGATTCTTCATATCCTTATTTCCCTCCTTAAACGAATAAACAAATTTTTCCATCGTAACTTTACATATCAAAAAAATGGTTTATAAATCTTTCTGCAAATTTTTCACCGAGAATCAGCGACGATAAAAAAATAATTTCCGTCGATAAAATTATATAATTAAAATTAAGAAAATAAACAACAATTTTGATTTATAGCAGGTTGAGACTAGGCGCAAGGTTGTGAAGTGTGCAAACGCACATGAGCGTTCTTGCAACGACGTATCAATCGCTAGAAATCAAAATTACAATTTTTCCCAAATCTTTTTACCTACGACAGAATCATTAACAGCGTCGGGACTTTCACAAATAATTACGACATCTTTATCCAAAGTTTTCAAAAATTTCAGAACCTTTTCCCATTCTTCCGGCGGAGTAACCAGATGCTTTCTCTCGCCCTTGTCTCCATACTCAATTCCAGAAAAATGCACATGCCAATTCTTCATCTTAAAAATTTCAGCAATCTTCTCAAATTCATATTTTCCATACCTCGCCAAAACATGAGCAATATCGATACAAGCCCCACAACCAGTCTCTTCAACCAAATCCCCAATCTCATCAATAGACCCAAAAACATTTACCTTCCCCATAACCTCAGGACAAAGTTCAATATCCCATTTATTTTTTTTAACAACCTCTTGCATCTCTTTAATCCCCTCCTTAATCTTAATAGCAGCCTCTTCACTCTCCATCCCCGAATAAAAACCCGGATGAAACACAACCCTCTTAGCCCCAAGCCAATGTCCAACCTCACAACATTTCAAAATCCTCTTCTTTGAAGATTCAATCTTTTCCTCTTCCTTAGAATTCAAATTAACCCAATACTGTACATGTATTGAAAGCTGAATCCCAAACTTCTTAGCGGCTCGACCAATTTCCAAAGCATCCTCTTTATTTTTAATATAAACCCCATAAGTAAACAAAACTTCCGCAGCCTTAAACCCAAGCTCATGGTACATCTCTAAATTAGAAACCGCATCCTTAACAGGACCAATCCCTGTCGGACCAAATTTTATTTTTGTCATAACATAAAATAGAAAAGATAGAATTTAAACATTTCCACTTATCCCACAAAAAAGAACAAAAATACAGATTTCTTTTTAAGAAAACAAATGGTCAAAACAAGAAATTTAAAACTTATATTATGAATATCTACCCAAAACAAAACATTTAAATAGTTTAATGCATATATATTCATAACTAAAATGGGAGACAAATACAATGCCAAATAGAGACAGAACAGGACCAGAAGGAAAAGGACCTAAAACCGGAAGACAGATGGGCGACTGCGAGGGCGCAGAACCTACTGGCGAAGAATTCGGACCAGGTGCAGGACTCGGAAGAGGACTTGGAAGGGGCTTAGCTAGAGGCGCTGGAAGAGGCGCCGGTCGTGGAAGAAGAGCAAGACAGAACTAAGATGCCAAGGCCACACAAAAGAAGAAGAGTTCGGGGTAGACCTAACTCTTCTTACTTTAAGCCCGCAGGAATAAGAATGTTTGATTTAGATGAAATAATATTATCTCTACCAGAATTCGAAGCAATAAGATTAGTCGATTTTGAAAAAATTTCCCAATCTAAAGCAGGAGAAAAAATGCAAATTTCTCAATCAACTTTTTCTAGAATATTATCTTTCGGAAGAAAAAAAATAGCAGATGCAATAATAAATGGAAAGGCAATTAGAATAGAAAGATGAAAGAACAAATAGCAATAATTTCAGTATTCGTAAATTTAATTCTAGCAGTTGGAAAAACAATAATAGGATTTTTTACAAATTCCGCCTCAGTTCTTGCAGAAGGAATTCATTCCGGGATGGACGTTTTATCTTCAGGGATAAGTTTTGCGGGCATAAAAATTTCTAAAAAACCCGTAGACGAAAAACACCCTTACGGGCATTACAAGTTCGAAGTATTATCAGGACTCATAATAACAATTTTATTATTCGGAGCCGGACTTTGGATGATTTATGAAGCTTACCAGGGTTTCAAAACTCCCGAATTTATTTCAATTAGTTATTTAGCTTTAGGTATAATGCTTTTGTCCGTTATTTTAAATGAAATAATGGCGAGATTAAAAATGCATTACGGAAAGAAAGAAAATTCATTAAGTCTTCTCTCTGATGGAGTTCACGACAGAGTCGATGTTTATGCCTCAATTGCAGTTTTGTTTGGAATATTTCTAATGCCCTACTGGAGTTATACAGATTCGGTTCTTGCACTTTTAATTGGACTTTACATTATTAAGGAATCGTTTGAACTGGGAAAAGAAGCAACAGACTCGCTACTAGATGTTTCCGCCGGGAAAGAAATTGAAGAAAAAATTAAAGAAATAGCAAGAAACTCTAAAATAGAAATTAGTGAACTAAAAACACAAAAGAAAGGATCTATCATTACCGCAAATCTTGATATAAAACTAGAAAATAAAATTACAATTGATAAAGCAACCAATATTTCTGAAAAATTAAAAAGAGAATTGATGGATTCAATCGAGCCCCTCGAATATGTCGTAGTCCAAATAAAAAGTCACGATGTGACGGATAGCTCTTTCGAGCCCAAAGGAATAGACTCTAAATTAAGTTTCGGAAGTGGTTTTGGTTGGCAAAGAAAAGGTAGATTTAAGAATGAAATAAAGGAATCCCAGGGAAAAGGTCCAGAAGGATTTTGTATTTGTAAAAAATGTGAGTATAAGCAAAAGCACAAGAAAGGCACTCCGTGTTCTACAATAAAATGTCCCAAGTGTGGAAAAAAACTAGAAAGAAAATGAAAATACTAATTGCAATAAATGAAAGTAATGGAATTAATTCTAAATTAAGTGAGCATTTTGGGCACTGCCCTTATTTCGCAATTTATGAAACCGAAACAAAAAATTTAGAATTTATAAAAAATAAAATAGACCATTCAAATCAAAATTTAACTCCAGTCGACCAAGTAATGAAATTTAATCCAGATGTTGTTTTCACATTAGGAGCAGGACAAAGAGCAGTTAATTTATTTAATGAAAGAAAGGTAGAGTTAAAAACGGGAGATTATAAAACCGTAAAAGAAGTTATAGAAAATATTGAGAATCTTAAAGAAATGGGTAACGGATGTGAACATTAAAATGGAAAATAATAATTCTATAAAACAATCCGCGCTCAAAGCCGCCAAAGGATTATGGATGGCTTTTCCCATGATTATTGGAACTGTTTTATTAATAAGTCTTATTTCTGCCCTAATTCCTAAATCTTTTTACACCTCGGTTTTTAGTCAGAACTCTTTTTTTGATTCTTTTATTGGAAGTTTAATTGGAAGCATTTCCGCCGGAAATCCCATAACAAGTTATATCTTTGGCGGAGAAATGTTGGGACAAGGAATCGGATTAATAGCAGTAACCGCATTTTTAGTTGCGTGGGTAACTGTCGGAATAATTCAACTTCCTGCTGAGTCTGCAATCCTCGGAAAAAAATTCGCAATATTAAGAAACATCACAGCATTCATCCTTTCAATTATAGTTGCCATCGTCACTGTATTAATTTTAGGAGTGTTTTTATGAAATTCAAAGAAAAACTAAAACAGCTTCCAAATTCATGGTATTTTCTAATAATAATAATTTCGACTTATTTAGTAATTTCAATATTCAAACCAGAAGCTTACCTGGCGAGTTTAAATTTCTTCAATCAAATTATATTAAAAGTAATTCCGATATTCATTTTAGTTTTTGTATTGATGACGTTCTCAAACTATTTCATTACACCAAAATTTGTTATAAAACATCTAAAAGATAAAGGAATCAAAAAATGGTTCTTTGTAATTATCGGAGGAATTTTATCTTCAGGACCAATTTATATGTGGTATCCCTTATTGGCAGATTTAAAACACAAGGGATTAAGTTACGGATTAATTGCCTGCTTTTTATATAATCGGGCAATAAAAATTCCGCTCTTACCATTAGCAATAATATATTTTAGTTGGCAATATATTTTAATATTAACTTTAGTTATGATTTTTATATCAGTTATCCAAGGAATTTTAATAAATAAAATAATGGAGGTAAAATGAACAGACAAGAAGCAAGACAAGTGTTAGGCGTAAAAGCAAGAGATTCCTCTGAATTAATTCGTGAAAAATACCATGCAGAAATAAAATTATATTATCCAGACTTACACCCAAGTCGAGAATCGGTTCGACAATGCATGGAAGTAATAGAAGCTTATGCTGTTTTATATGATATTGCAAAACAACCAAAAATAGAAGAAGACGAAGAAAGAGAGAAGCATTTTCGGGGTCTTTTTAATGATTTTTGGCCAATTCCTACTGAATCTTCCCAGCCCCCAGGTTTAGGAAGAACTAAAAAGGACACTCCACCTAAACTAGAACGTAGAAAACCTTGCTCACAAGTTGTTGGGGAAAGAGGTTTTTATAATTTCATAGGCCAATAAAAATGACAAAAATAATCGCAATAGCATCTGAAGGAAAAGACGAAAATTCCGAAATAAGTTCAAGAGGCGGAAGAGCGCCCTACTATCTTATTTTTGAAAATAAGAAATTAATTGAAACAATCAAAAACCCATTTGCAACAGGTTCTGGTGGCGCAGGTTTTTCTGTGGCCTATATGTTAGCTGAAAAAAAAGTTGATCTAGTAATTGCTGGAAAAGTTGGCGGAAATATGGTCTCAGCATTAAATGAAAAAGGAATTGAGTTTCAAGAAGAAAGCAACAAAAAAATTAAAGAATTAATTTAAATATATATAATCTATTATTACCCAATAACAATAATTAAACCTCAGGAACATCCAACATTTCCAAATTCAACTTTCCCAAATTCTGAACAAGATAAGTATGCAACTTCTTAATAACCAAATCCTGCAACCCCTCCTTCAACAAACCAGTACACTTTCCAATATCACTCTCAGGGATCATCACAACTCCCTCCGGCAAATAACAAGTCATCTTATGCATCTCCAGTTTTATCGAATCCTGATTATTTAACTCCCCCTGCAACAACTGCACCCCAACTTCACATTCACCGTCGCTACTCCCCTTAATCGTATACTCAAAAATCATTTCCTCGCCCCCAATAAATTTCACCTTATTACAATCCTCCAACTTAGCATTAAAACATTCCCAGCTCTCACAAGTCCCATAACTAAAAAACAAAGCCCAAACTCCCCAAACCAAAACCGCCAGAATCACCAAAGCAACAAACCACTTCCAATTAAAATACCTCTTCTTTTCCTCACCTATCATGTCCTACAAAACAGAAAGCGGTATATAAATATTATTAAAAACACAAACCTTCTCAAAAAAAATAAAAAAATAAAAAAGGGCCTTCTCGGCCCATAATTTTAAAGTGAAACTAATTTAATATCAGTATCCGAAATTTTTCCAAATGTCTTAGCTGCAACAGCCTTTGACTTCAATTTCTCAGCCGCCTGAACAACATCCCCAGCAGCATTAGAAACCATAAGCACAAACGCATCTTTCGCATCAACAGAACCAAGTCTCATAACAGAAACGTTCTTAACAATTTCTAAATCGTCATTAATAACCAAAACGTTCTTTCCCTTAATCTCAGAAGCAAGCTCCCTCAACTTAGAAATATCATCGTTCGTCAGTTCTCTTCGTGCAACAGCTTCAACAGGTTCCTCTGTTCGAGAAACTCTATCATAAGATTTCTGTGGTCTAGAATTTCCAAGCTTGGCCAAAAAAACTTTCGCCGGGACCTTCTTCCGAAGTGCCTGCAATAATTCCTTACCAGCCAATTCCTCGACTTCCTTTCCATCAGGTGCCTGCGCGATATAAACAACTTTTGCATTATCATACACATTCTGCGCAATCAAATTTCCGCCTCGGTCACCGTCAACAAATAAAGTCAACTCCTTAGTTTCTCCGAGCTTAGCAATAGTTTGTGGAAACTTAGTTCCCTGCATACCAATAACATTCTTAATTCCATATTTCAACATATTCACAACATCAGCTCGACCTTCACAAACGATAAGTTCTTTTTCAGCATCAATATTTGGACCAGCCGCTAAACCTTCTTCGCCATACAAAACAGCCTTAGACGTTCTGGACGATTCCCGAAGTTCAGTTTCCATCTCAGTAGAATCCATCCCCTGACCAGAAATACCCGCCAAAAGAGCCTTTGCCCTTTCCATGATATAATCCCGCTTAGATCCCCTAACATCAGAGATATCTCTAATAGTAATCTTCGCATCAGTCGGACCAATCTTATCAATCGTTTCCAAACTCGCAGCAATAATCGTCGTCTCAGTTTTATCCAAAGCAGACGGAATTGTAATCTCTCCAGTCGTCTTACCACCCTCGGTAGTCAAATCAACCTCGATACGACCAATCTTTCCTTCTTTCTGAAGCTCACGAAGTTCCATATCAGAACCAAGCAACCCTTCAGTCTGCCCGAACAAAGCCCCAATTACATCAGGTTTCTGAAACGGACCATCTGCCGTAAAGTCTGCAATAATCGAATATTTAATAGATGTTGGACTAATCTTTGCCATTTTGTCTTGCGATAAAATGGTCTATGAATAATCTTACATTATATTTTTCCATATTTTATTTTCTCCATTTAGTTACATTAGAAATATACCCGTCTTGCTCTCTTGAGCCACCCGTAAATGTGAATGTGATAATCGTAACTTTAATCTAACCGGCCATCTCTAACAAAAAATAGAGTTATCTTCCATTTAAAAAGCTTTCCAAAAGTAATTTAAGCTAAAAATTCCAAAGAAATTCCCCTTTATATTCTTTTATCTTTTAAGAAACGTCGAGATTTTCACACAAATATTTATAAAGAATTTCATCCAATAAAAATTAAATAAAAGAGGGCAACATGGAAACCAAAAAAGAAGACAACGTTGAAGAAGAAGAATTCGACGACGAGGAAGAACTTGAGGATGACGAGGAGCCCAAAAAAACAAAATGACTGAGATAGAAACCCTAAACGAATATGGCGAACTAGGAGAGGATATTGACCTCGACGAAGAATAAACTTTTTCTTATTTTATTTTTTTTAATATAACAAATCCTCAGAGATAACTATAAAATTTAAACACCTTCCAATAATCTAGCCTCTCTAAACATTCCAAGTGCATTATAAGTAGAAATCAATTTTTCCTTTATCTCATTTTTTTCAATATCTTCTAATCTCATTTTAATCAACTTCTCATAAAACTTAACCGCCGAAGCCTTTTTCCCCTTCGATTCCAATTCATGCGCCGAAATCAAATAAATATTTTTACGAGCCAAACGAACCCTCATTTTCTGTTCATTATTCGCATCCCTCGACGCCCGAACAAACATATCATCAGCATCATCAACTTTACCAATCCTCGCATACAACTCAGCCGCAGTCAAATAACTATCAATCTTATCTCTAAACGCAATTTCTATCCCAGCCTTATTCGCCATCGCCCGCGCCGCCCTCTCAAACATCTTCCGCTCCTCATACAACCGCGCCAACTCGCTCCACAAAAATCTCTTAATCTCAAAACTCAATCCCGCAACATTCAACGCCGATTCCAAATAACCAATTTTATTCAAAGCCGTATTCATCTCAGTCAACTTTTCCTCAAACTCTTCAATAGTACTTTCCCTAACTTGTATACCCATAATAAAAAAAGCTATAATGACTTTTTAAGAATTTATATGTTAAAGAGTACCAGTCGCAACATGATATACTCCACCACTACCCTCTTGCAACCGAATCGTTCGATCCACTAAACCAACCGCCAACCCCACACCCTCAAAAGTATCCTTAGCCTCATCTCCTCGAAGCAACACACATGCATGCTCAGGACCATTACCTCTAAGCCCATCAACATTTTCTTTCCAAACAAACGCAACAGAATGAATCCACTCCTCCTCAGACCAACCCAACCTACTACCAAATTCATACTTCCTAACCTCCCCATCCACCTCATTCATCATCTGCCCCGAAGCATCATACAAAGGAATACTCTCACTAATTCTTGCAATCATCCTTTCCACCAAAACATCACTCATAAAATGGCACAATCCAAACTAGTTTTTAAGAATTTATATGATTAGATTAAAACAAATTAGAAACAGCTTCATAGATTTGACCACCATACTTAACACCAAAACTAACACCAAGACCAATACCAACCGCTCCCACAGAAAATGCACAAAAATAAGGGCTTTTTATAAATCTTCTAAAAGGACTTTCCATGACTTCGTCAAGCTCTCTCAACTTCATCATGATTCTTAAGACCTCTTAAATCAACCCGAGACATTGTACAATCACAATCATCATCTAAACTCATAACTCAACTACGACTAACAACTTTATAAGAATTACCATACTACCGTCAAATCAATAAAATTTTCTAAAAAATAGTTAACCAACGAGAATTCTTTTCAGAATCCCCGAAGGAATTTATTATAAAAATAAAAAATAGATCTAATTAGATCTTATGCTTTTTTCTCAACAAGAGATTTACAAACACCTGCAGCAACTGTAACACCAGCGTCTCGGATAGCGAATC
>Ga0208905_1001121_pt1 | contig 13566 bp, 10 predicted proteins | sample AntAceMetag02UKS_FD_184776 | JGI IMG/M metagenome (GOLD analysis project Ga0208905, IMG submission 184776) | Saline lake microbial communities from Ace Lake, Antarctica - Antarctic Ace Lake Metagenome 02UKS (SPAdes) (version 2) | ecosystem: Environmental > Aquatic > Non-marine Saline and... | reverse complement strand
GACGTATGATGTCTGGTCTGCCAAAGGTCCCAGCGCTTATTGTGGTGGATTATGGCTGGCTTGCTTGCAGGCAGGCGCTGCGCTTGCAGAGCAAATGGGTGAGGCTGACCTGGCTGTGGAATATCACCAGACTTTCCTCCGGGCGCAGCAGGTCTATGAGAAATTGCTCTGGAACGGAGAATACTATAATTATGAAGCCAGCGGCAGCAAACACCAGGATTCCATCATGGCTGACCAACTTGCAGGGCACTGGTTCAGCCTGGCGTGTGGGTTGGGCGGCGTTGTCCCGGAGGACCATGCCCGCCTGGCGCTCCAGAAGGTCTTTAACACCAACGTGTTAGGCTTTGAAGAGGGACGCCTTGGGGCGGTGAACGGCATGCGACCCAACGGGAGTTTGGATAAGACGGGTATGCAGTCCATGGAGATCTGGACCGGCACGACATTCACCCTGGCCGCAGCGATGCTTCAGGCAGGGATGACAGAGGAAGCTTTCAGGACAGCTGAAGGTATCTATCGTATGGTCTATGAGGATTACGGGTTCTGGTTCCAGACGCCCGAAGCCCTGAGCGTGAATGGAAGTGCCCGCGCTATCAGCTATATGCGACCGCTGGCAATCTGGGCGATCCAGTGGGAGCTTGAGCGCATGACTCTGTGAGAAGGCTGAAGCATCAAGATGAAGTGTTAGAGGATGTGAGGTTGTTTTAAGAAATCTGAACAGCCTCATTTTATTTAACATCCAATCCAATATAAACCTTAAATTAAGTCGGATTTATGAATATAATGGAGGTATAGAAAACTGCAGTAGAAGAATCTATTTAACAGGAACACTGCGTGACAATGAAAGCATTCGCTGAAACCGTCAACTCCTTACTGGGACTCAAACTTTCAAAAGATCAGCTCACGGCGTTAAAGACCTATCAGGATGAGCTTCTTGATTGGAATCGGCATATCAGCCTGACCGCGATCCGCGATGTGGAAGGCGTGCAGGTCAAACATTTCCTGGATTCACTGACTGTTCTCCTTGCCTGGGAGCGACAGTCACCCCCATCCCACATCATTGACATTGGCACAGGCGCGGGGTTTCCGGGCCTGATATTAAAACTACTCTGGCCTTCCGCACAGGTGACCCTGGTGGAATCTGTCCATAAGAAGGCGGAATTTTGCCGCCATATGGTACGTGAACTGGGATTGACTCGGGTGACCGTGCTTGCTGAACGGGCAGAGGCGGTTGGACAGAATCCTACTCACCGTCAATCCTATGACCTGGCTGTGGCTCGGGCGGTGGCACGGATGCCGATCTTGATGGAGTACCTGCTGCCCCTCGTCCATCTTAACGGTCTTGTATTGGCTATGAAAGGTGAAAGCGCACCCGCAGAAACGCAGGCAGCAGAGAATGCGATCCAAATTCTGGGTGGCAAACTGCATAAATTGATCCATGTTGCGCTTCCCGGCGTGGTTGAGGAGCGTTTTATTGTTGTTGTTAACAAAATTGCCAGAACGCCTGAAGAATACCCCCGTCGGACTGGTTTGCCAGTAAAAAACCCCATTCAGTAAGCTAACTGGTCAGCAGGGAGAATGTAGTAGACTTATAAAACAATGATCGGTCAATTTAAAAATAATAATAATAAGAAAGAAGAAATTGAACGCTGTCTCAGGTTAATTCAATCCAGAAATCCCCGTGACCGTTCTTACGCAGTTAAACGCTTGGGGGAGTTGAAGGCAAGACCAGATGTGCTGATGTCGTTAATGGGTGAATCAAAACGGCTTTGTCCGCTCTGCTTCGGTAGAAGCTTTAGGGCGGTCCGTAGAACTGCCCGCGCCGGAGGTAGTTTCACACCTCCTGGCAGCTATTGATGACCCCAATAGTTATGTTTGTGCTGCTGCTGTTAACTCACTCGGGTTGTTAAATGCAGAGCAGGCTAAGGAACAGATAGAGGCGTGTTTGGACGACCCGCATCCTATCATTGTACAGGCGGCTATCCTGGCGATGACCCGGATTGATCCGGAGAAAATTAAAGAACGCCTTATAGGCTATCTGCATTCGGATGAATACCTGATCCATCTGGCGGCGACACGCGCATGCGGATGGCTGTCTTACAAACCATGTGGAGAAGCTATTTTAGAAGCACTTAAGAGCTTCATGGCGGCCAACAATCAGCAGGACCTTAAGCTTCCCAAACTGTATATTGAGGTCCTGGTGCGGTTGGAAATTCAGGAAGCTATCCCGACACTGGTTGAGATCGCTGAACGCGAGGTGGGTCTGCGGGGTGTTGCAGTGGAGGCATTGGTAGAGATGAATGCTGAAGAGGCGGCTTCAATCCTTTCGCCACTGCTCAGCGATCCCAGCAACCGGCTGCGGCGAAATCTAATTGAGATGATGGTCCAGGCGGATTATAAGACTGCACTGCCCCTTGTCCGTCCGCTGTTGCGCGACAATGCGATCACCGTGAGGGAGACAGCGCTGGCAGCTATTTCCAAATGGCAGGATAGGGTTTCTGTGGAGGATGTGCGGAAGATCGCTTTCAGCGACCCGAACCCCTTTGTGCGACCCCAGGCAGTGATCACGCTGACCAAATTATTGGGTCAGGAAGCACTGCAGGACCTGGTGGAACTTTCAACCGATCTTAACCTGCATGTTCGCAGAGCGGTTGCCCAGTGCATGACTGAAATGGATTACCTGACCCCAAAAGCAAAAGCTGTTCTTCTTCGACTGGCAGATGAGGAAGAAACGGTTGAATTCGCCCAGGATGCGCTTGAGAAATATGATCTAGGTGGATTGTGTTCAATGCCCGCTGCGCCCGAATCGATGACGATACCACCCATTCCAGAAGACCTGAAAGAAGAATCAGTACTGCTGCTGGGCCTTTTGGAGACCTGGCAGGAAGCGTTACCTGAGATGCAGCAGAATATTGATCTACAAGAGCTTTCGGATGTAGATCACGCGCTCTCGACGCTGATCATTCATTTACGGGAAATGGATAACGGGTCGGAATAGCTGGGTAAGTTTTTCTGTAAAAATAAGAAACCCGTTGATACCAAAGTCTTAGGGTCATCAACGGGTTCTTTTATGTTAATTAATTGCTTATGGAACTCAGAATTCGGAATATATTAGAATCCGTATTTTTTCATCATCGTTTTTAGGTCGTCCGCATTATCTACCCAGACCTCAGTATAACCGCAGTTGGTGCAGCAATACCGGGTGACCGTGATGGTTTTAAAAGAGGACGGCGGTTTCGCGCCGCTCAGCATGGCTGGAGGCTGGATATCCTCTGGGAGGCGGATAATTTCCTGAGAACGACATTTTGGGCATTGTAGATTCTTCATATTAACGATGTCCTTTCCAGTTCAAGGTGATCTAAGGAGAATAGGCGTTTCCAAGTGGATATTGTAGGTGTGAGAGACTCTCAAAAACTCACAGATTCAGCATTTCTTCCCCAACTACCTGGATTAAGGAAAGGATTCGGTTTTTATTTCTCTCAAGGTTTCGTTTCACAGGAAACATAGCGGCGGTCTGTCAATGTTGAAATTGATTGCAGACCGCCGCTTGATTGTATGAAGCAGCGCTTCAAGTATCGTTGGACTGAAGGCTACGGCGTCGCTGTTGGCTCGGGTGTTATGGTCTCGGTGGGGACAGGGGTAACGATATAGACCGGAATGATCAGGATGTCTCCGATCAGAAGGTCGTTCTCATCTTCAATCTCGTCCATATCATTATCCAGGCGATATTTGTTCGTTTCCTCGACGATCCGGTCCACTGTACTGTTGAACATCTCCGCAATCGCATACAGGCTGTCGCCTGATTGGATGCGGTATTCGATCAATGTGCCGGGATAAATATCTGTTGGTAATGGCGTGGAGGTGGGCAATTCCTGACCCGGTGCTGGAATCTGTATGGTCTGACCGACCGTGATATAGCAGCTGCTGGTGAGGTTGTTCAAGACCAGCAGCACCTCAATATTAACACCGAATTTTTCTGCAATAGAGGTGCAGTTGTCCCCTTCCTGAACCTCATAGTCAAACGGGGCTGATGCCGTACTGGTGGTGGTTAGCGTCGGTGTATTGGTGATGGTTGCTGTCATCGTGGGTGTTGCGGTTGGCGTGACAGGTGTCGGTGTGGGTGTTTCACTTGGAGTCGGGGTCTTGCTGCTGAAAAGTGAGATCTGGGCTCCATTCCCCCCGCCTACAAGGTAGATGACCAGGAGGACAATGCCAGCCACTGCAAAAAGAATGGCGATCCCGCCGAGAATGTACGGTCCCATTTTTTGTTTCTTACGGTAGGAGGAAATGATGTTCTTAGCATCTTTTTTGCTCATAAAGTATCCTTTTCGTATCCGGACCAATCCGGGAATGTAGACTGGATTGCTTTCTTCCTTCAATTATTGGTAGATTCATTTTAACCGATAATCAAGCTTCGGTCGAGTCTTCAATTGTTTGATCGGGAAGGGGAATCCTGCTTGTTGGGGTGTATGTCAGCACTGTAACATTTTCTTCATGAATTGCCCGGTATAAGAATGCGGTAGTTCACACAGCTCATCCGGGGTACCTTCTGCGATGATCTCGCCGCCAGCGTCGCCGCCCTCAGGACCCAGGTCAATGATCCAATCAGCGACTTTGATGATATCCAGATTATGTTCAATAATCACCACGGTGTTGCCTTCATCCACCAGATGCTGCAGCACATTGATCAGGCGGTGCACATCGGCAGCGTGCAGCCCAACAGAAGGCTCGTCCAGGACATAGAGCGTGCTCCCCGTGGAACGTCGCGAAAGTTCCTTTGAGAGCTTGATCCGCTGCGCTTCGCCGCCAGAAAGCGTGGTAGCGGATTGACCCAGGCGGATGTATCCCAGTCCTACTTCCTGGAGGGTTTTCAGATGTCTTGTGATCTTTGGAAAAGCCTCGAAAAAATCCGCCGCGGCATCAATGGTCAAATCCAGGATATCTGCGATGTTCTTCCCTTTGAATTGAATTTGGAGGGTCTCTCGGTTGTAGCGGGAGCCATGGCATACATCGCAGGGCACATAGATATCTGGAAGGAACTGCATCTCTATCTTGAGCTGTCCCTGTCCGGCACAGGCTTCACACCGGCCGCCCTTTACATTGAAGCTGAAACGCCCTTTTTTATATCCGAGCATCTTGCTCTCGGGCAGTTCGGCGAATAGGTCCCGGATGTAATTGAAAAGCCCCGTATATGTCCCTGGGTTTGAGCGTGGTGTGCGACCGATGGGAGATTGATCAATATCAATGATCTTATCAATATTCTCTATGCCTTCAATCGTGTCGTAATCGCCAGGAGTAGTCCGAGCGCCGTGCAGCTGGCGCGCCAGTGCATTGTACAGCGTGTCAATCAGCAATGAAGATTTGCCTGAACCGGAGACGCCCGTCATGCAGACGAATTCTCCCAGTGGAATATCTAGGGTCACATCCTTCAAGTTGTTTTCCCTGCCGCCGTGCAGGATCAGGTGCTTCCCATTGCCTTTGCGGCGTTCATTTGGGACAGGGACATGCAGCCGCCCTGACAGATAAGCGCCGGTCAGCGAATCAGGATGATTGATAATGTCTTCAGGTGAGCCTTCTGCGACCACTTCACCGCCGTGATCCCCGGCACCAGGGCCAAGGTCCACGATCCAATCTGCCCGGCGGATGGTCTCAGAATCGTGTTCAACGATCAGGACTGTGTTTCCCAGGTCGCGCATGCCTTCCAGGGTGACCAGCAGGCGGTCGTTGTCGCGGGGATGCAGACCGATAGACGGTTCATCCAGGACATACAGGACGCCCATCAACTGTGATCCGATCTGGGTTGCCAGCCGGATGCGCTGCGCCTCTCCACTGGACAATGACCCTGCGGAACGCAGCAAGGTCAGGTAATCAAGACCGACATTGACCAGGAAACCGAGGCGGGCTGTGATTTCCTTGAGGATCCGCTCACTGATCAGGCGCTCACGGTTTGTGAAAGGTGAATCCTCGCTAGCCAAGGTTTCGATCCATTCCAAGGTCTTCCTCACAGGCCAGGTGGTGACCTCAATGATATTTTTATCATTAATGGTGACTGCCAGGGCTTCTTTACGGAGGCGTTTACCGCCGCAGGATTGGCAGGGGCGGTCGCTCATGAACTCTGCGATCTTTCCCCGAATATACTCGGAATTTGTCTCGCGGAATCGGCGTTCAAGGTTATTGATCACGCCCTCGAATGAAGCGCGGAAGGAACTCTTGCGGCCGTTCCTTCCGGTGAATTCAACTTTCATTTCCTTGCCGCCGGTCCCATAAAGGATCTTATCCAGCTTATCAGAGGGGATGCTCTCTACCGGCGCTTCCAGATCAATTTTATAATGTTCCGCGACAGATTCCAGCATCTGCCAGTAATAACCGCCGTCGTCTTTGGGACCGTCCCAGGAAGTATCTACAATTGCCCCATCCACCAGTGACGCTGACCGGTCCGGGATGAGCAGGTCAGGGTCTATTTCCTGCCGGCTGCCAAGCCCCTGGCAGGTTGGGCAGGCGCCGTGCGGTGTATTGAAAGAGAAGGTGCGCGGTTCAATCTCAGTGATGCCGCTGCTACCGTGTTCAGGGCAGGCGAGGTGTTCTGAGAATTGAACATCGTGCGGGGAATCTTCCGAAAGAACCTGGACGGTCACATACCCGTCGCCAAATTTGAGAGCGGTCTCGACCGAATCAGTCAGGCGGGAACGGGCAGATTTCAACTCGTCGGGGTCCTTGTATTTGCGGAGGACCAACCGGTCTACCACAGCCTCAATCGTATGCTTTTTATAACGGTCGAGGTTGAACTCCTCATCAAGCGTCCGGGTTTCTCCATCCACACGGACACGTACAAAACCTGCCTTACGGATCTCTTCAAAAACTGCCTGATAAGTCCCTTTTCGGTCACGGACAAGCGGTGAGAGGACCTGCACGCGGCTGTCTTCCGGGAGTTCTTCGATGCTATCCACGATTTCCTGGGCGGATTGTTTTTGCACAACCCTGCCGCAGACAGGACAGTGCGGGATGCCGACCCGCGCATAGAGCAGGCGCAGGTAGTCATAGATCTCCGTTACAGTCCCAACAGTTGAACGGGGGTTGTGAGAGGTTGCTTTCTGGTCAATGGAGACGGCGGGGGAGAGACCCTCGATGGAATCCACGTCCGGTTTTTTCATCTGCCCCAGGAATTGACGTGCATACGCAGAGAGCGATTCGACATACCGGCGCTGTCCCTCGGCGAAAATGGTATCAAAAGCCAGAGAACTTTTCCCAGAGCCGGATAAGCCGGTGATCACCACCAGTTTATCGCGGGGAATTTCAACAGTGATATTTTTCAGGTTATGTTCGCGTGCACCAACGACACGAAGGTTATCCCTTGCCATCATCATATTATGTTCACTCATTCGATCAATTATAGCACAAACGTTTTATTGTAAATTTCTATAAATTTACGCGCGACCAATTATTATACCCGTCACGCATTTGAATCGTGAGGTCTGGATACGGCATTTTGCTTGTCTACGGATAAGGAAACAAAACTATCCCTGGATCATTTGGTTATATAATTAGTGAGGTTAATGACATAACAAGGAGAGAGATATGGAACCAAAAGAGAAAAAACGCGCACAGCTGGCCTGGGTGATGTATGACTGGGCAAATTCAGCTTTTGCCACGACAGTGATGGGCGCAATTTTACCCAATTATTTTTCTGTTTATATTGCATCAGAAGGCGCACTGTCCATCTGGGGATATACGGTTGCCATAGGCAGCCTGATCGCAGCGGTTATCAGCCCGGTATTAGGTGCGATCGCAGATTTTCGTGGATCAAAGAAAAAGTTCATGGCGTTCTTTATTGCAGTGGGTGTCATCAGTACGGCTTTGCTCTATCTGGTTGATCAACCGGGAGACCAGCTGTTGGCATCCATCCTTTATATATTTGGGACAATCGGTTTTGCTGGCTCGCTGGTGTTCTATGATGCGCTCCTGCCGCACATAGCTGATGAAGATGAAATTGACCAGGTGTCTTCGAGGGGTTATGCCGTGGGCTATATTGGCGGCGGGTTGTTACTGCTGATCAACGTTGCCATGATCTTTCTTGGGCCTTCACTGCTTCCGGCTATGGATGAGACTGAAGCTACGAAGTTGATGATGCGGTTGAGTCTGGCAAGCGTCGCGGTCTGGTGGGCGGTCTTTTCAATTTCAATCTTCCGCTGGGTTAGAGAACCTGATCGTATGGTTGAAGAAAGTGAGATCGGGCAGAATGTCCTTACCGTAGGGTTCAAGCGTTTCTTTACAACCCTCAAGGATATTTCCAAATTCCGCGACCTGTTTTGGTTCCTGCTGACTTTCTTTGTGTATGCCAATGGCATTGGCACCATCATCACCATGGCGGTTGCCTTTGGCACAGACCTGGGCTTTGGGACGATGATCCTGATTGGCACGCTCTTGATGGTGCAGTTCGTGGCAGCGCCTTTCTCCATTCTGTTTGGCAAATTGTCAAAGAAACTTGGGATCAAGAAATCAATCACCTTGAGCCTGTTGATCTATACTGTTGTTGCAATTGTTGGATACTTCATGTCCGAAGAGTGGCATTTCCTCTTACTGGGGTTCGGTGTGGCGATGGTGCAGGGCGGCAGTCAGGCGCTCAGCCGGTCCCTGATTGGTCAGCTGATGCCCAAGAGCAAGACAGCCGAGTTCTATGGATTTTTCAGTGTATCCGAAAAATTCAACACGGTCGTAGGTCCTTTCATTATGGCTTTGGTCACGCAGCTTACGGGCAACAGCCGCTGGGGCATTGTCTCCCTGGTGATCTTCTTTGTTGTTGGGATCCTTATGCTGCGAAGGGTAGATATCGAACGCGGGATCAAGCAGGCGCAGGCAGAAGATGCCAGGATGGTTAAAGTAGATTAACTTCGGAGCACTTCAATCCTGAATCCAAACCCAAGTCCAAGAATCTGAAGATATTCTTTAATTGTTATTACTGAGACGCCCACCCGGGCGTCTCTCAATTTTAATGCCTCCAAACGTCACACAGAGGCGTTTTCAGCAACGTCTCTGTGGACATCTTACTGTATTTTCGTAAAGGAGCGGGCGTTATTCGGACATAGATAAGTACTGCTGCACGTCATCGCAGCGTGCAGTTGCATGGTCGATCAATGACTGAACACTATTCTCGAATGCGGAAGTTGAATCCAGCATGGTGGATTCGGATGTTTCCGCCAGGGTAGATGAGGTGATCAGGTCATGGTAGTATGCATAGGTCTCCGCCATCTTTTCCGGATCAAAGACCGTTTCCACAACCTCTTGAAGATAGGATTCATATCGGGCTTGATAAACCGGGTCGTCCATCAGGAACCGGATCAAGGGCCAGCGATCGCTGATCTCACTCAGGCTGAGTGAAGCGGCTGCTTGCTTGCCGGTCCCTGAGAAGGCGTGGTTGTTGTCCCACGGGATCCAGGTGATTAAATCGGTCTCAGGATCGGTGTACAGGAAATAATTGTGGTTCATACTCCCGTAGGTATCCCAATTTTGAATCACGGTGTTAACTGCCAACCAGCGTAGGAATGTTTCCACATCAAAGACCTCTTCTAACCCTTCCCGCCAATCTGCGGGATCAGTCAGCCGGTTCTCAGCATGCAGAGCTTCATATAGCGCCAGGATATCACTGTAATCGTCTTCTTCCTGATTGGTCTCTTTATCAAAGGATTCTTCATTGAAGCTGCCATCAGCGAAGGTTGCACCCGTCCCTGTCGGTTTATAGAGATTGCCTTCATCGCTTTCAAACTGTTCCTTGATCACTGTGTCTTCTACCGCTTCAACCATGGTGTACAGACCAAAGTAGACTGGTCCCTCGCCATAATCGACATAGACTTCATAGAAGGTGGTTTGTGCTGAGAGTAGGCCGAATTCACGGAAAATATCTGCAGCGACTTTCTCACGCAAATATGAATTGTCATTGAAATTGTTTGCCAGGGTGAGTTGTTTGAACCCGTAAAAACGCTGATCGTCAATCTCAGGGTAATCTTCTTCAAATTGATCGAAATCAAACTTGAAAGGAATTTTTAAGTTTCCTGAAGTCCAGGCGCTTCTTAGTGAAGAATTTCCCTTAAACCGAACCCCAACATATTCCCAATTAATGTCTTCGAACTCGATTGTGGCGGTGACCCAAACCGGGTTTTCATCATCTGAACCACCAACCATCATCCCCCCATCGCCCTGTCTATCTTGGGGATTGTTCCATTGCGGCTGGCGGTCTTCGTCCTCGGGACGCTGAACGTCTTGTTGAGGTCCTTCAGGAATTTCTTCATCATCAGCATCGCTGCCTGGCTGTCCTGGGAGGTTGCCTTCGGGGATGGCATCGTCGCCTGGCTGAAAATCACCTCTCCGTCCTCCCCCAACCCCTTCGCCTGCCCCAAATTCTCCCATCAGTCCGGTCATATCTACTAGCATGGTTTCCCAGTTCTCCGCACTGATGATGATATCAATACGGTTGACCTCATCCTGTGGGAAGACGGTATTGTAATCTGGTTCCACATCATTGCTGTGGGTCTCTTCAGACCAGCCTTCAGGCCGTTCTGTTGTCTCGGAGGTATCCCCACTGCTCTCATCAGGCGAGGCTGCTGTTGGATCATCATCATTTTGTCTTTGGAAGAGTATATTGCAGCCTGTCATAGAGACCAGGATGAGGATGAGGAGAATAGATAAGGATAGTTTTCTCATTAGGGTGGTACTCATTTCTTTGATTGGGATGGTCGCAATGCTTCCGGGCGATAATAGATCTTGATATCTGCGACATCATGCAGGAAATCCACTTTGCCAACTTCACAGCGCGTGATGGGGAGCCCAGTGCGCTCACGAAGGTCGATCATCAGGGTGTCATAGTGTTCTGGTTTGATCAGTTCGATCTTCTCATAGGTCACGGTCTTTCGAGCTTCGTATTGGAACCCCAATGCCCTTTCAATGATAAAGAAGACCGCGAGAATAGCGATATTTGCAATCGCGACCTCAATATAGAGTTCCTCGCTCATCATAATGACATTGATCACAGGCAGCGCCATCAAAATAAAGAGATAGGTCAATTCCCGAACGGGCAGTGGCTCAGATCTGTAGCGCAAGATCGAGAAGATTGCGAACAGCCCAAATCCGAACTCAATGCTCAGATCAGCCTGATTGAAAAGCGTTGCGACCAGAAAAATACTGATGTTGAACGTGAAGAAGGTCAATACATATCCTTTGTCCCGTTCAGATGGTAAATAGATCCCCAGGACAATGATACATGTCATAGCGAGGTCAATGAAGAGTGATACAAGAAGAATCCCATACGATTCCATTAGTTAAGTCCTCCTACAATTAATTTTTGAATATCGAGTAAGAGTGGTTTAAACTCGTTTCGTTTGATATGTGGGTACGCCAGGGCGATACCAACACAATATTTACTGAAATTGGTTGGACGGCGGCTGGCTTTACGCATTTGTTGAATGAACGCTGAGTGAACGGAAAACCTGGGTTGCTTAACTTCAGCAATTACCACACCCGGCAGGGCGAATTGGGTTGAGGGGCTCAGAAAACGCAGGTCCAGATCAATGGAAAGACGTTCCTGATCATGTTTACTGATTAACGCCAGCCTGGAGAAGCTGTTCGCAATCTTTGGCACGTAGGTTTCATAGTTGAAGGGGAACGCGGATTCCAGGAATAAGCGGACCTCCGATGATCGGCCTGAGGGCAGGTCATCCGAGAGCAGCCGGCTTTTCTGGGTCCGTCCGAGGTTATCCTTGCGTTTTACCTCCAGGAATTCAGAGTCTGAATTTAGGTAAGAGCGGACGCGCAGCTTGAAGCGGTCTCGCTGCCCATTGTGATGCTGGCGGTAAAGCTCGAAATCTGGTGTGTCGTAATAGCGGGTCTTGTATCGCTGCAGCCTCACCTCATCCACCTCGAGGGCATAATAGTCTTCAGCCAGGTCGTGCAGCATGTCAGGCAAGAGTGATTCATGGAATAGATACTTCGTATCCACTCGCTTTAATAAACGGGCTTCTTTCATCTCCTCTAGAGAAATTGGCTCAAATGTTTGCAGGATTTTGCAGATCTCCCGCGTATTCTTATCGGCGAGAGGGATTTTCTCAAGCGTCGTTTCTTGGTACAATCGTGGTTCATGGATAAGCATCATCAGACTCCTTTCCTTAAGATGGTTTTATGATAGCCCCCAATTATAAAGTTTTGATAAAGAAAAAATCTCTTGTGTCGCTGCTTTCTGAAAGCCAAATCACTATCTTTACAGCCCCATCAAAGAGACTATAAATTATTTATCCTCACGAAATAGGAGCATTAGAGCCGACTGAAATCATTTAGAGTCGCCTTACTGGCGAACTTGAAGAAGAATACCCCTCATTGTAAAGAGATGCCGGGTGACCGGGATGACCTTGATAGCGAAAAGACGATCCAGGCAATCCTTGAATCCCTTCGGGCTGGCGGGCATGCCTGTGAGTTCTTAGAAGGCGATATCACGATTGTCGACACGGTCCGCAAGTATCAACCGGATATTTTGTTTTAATATCTGCGAGGGTCACTTTGAGCGGAAGGCGTGGACCATTTCACCCTGGTCAATATGATCCTGGAGACCGCCTTGCGCCGCTATGGGATGATTGAGTAAACAGAAGCTCCCCCTTGAAATACATGGCAATAAAAGACACCCGTTCAGGGTGTTTTTACATTTTTGAGTAAGAAGGTTTCTAGGAAAAATCTTTCCACCACAAACCTGTGCACTCCGGGACGATCACGCCTGCATCCGTTTCCCACATCGGCATGGGGTCTTCACCGAAGAAGAACCTGGTGAGGTCAACTGCCTCCGTTTTATCTTTGAAACAGTAGTCTGTGCGGATCCAGGTGGACTTAAATTTATGATTGTTGAGAAAATCTACATAATCCACCAGCACAGGCGGCGCCTGGGGTGATTTATATCCCGTGCCCAAAGACTCGATCAAGATTAATTTACCCCCTTGCCGCAGGACACGTTTCGCTTCAGAAAGTGCTACTTCAAGCGCAGTTTGCCAATCTTCCCCCGCGTCCAGCGCCGCATAGCAGAAACTCCACCCAGCAATGAGCACATCCGCAGAATTCGCTGCGAAGGGCAGCATGCGGTGGGATTCCAGGCTTAAATGCCAGTTATTGCAATTTAGTTCAGCTAAACGTGACTTCCCAAGCTTCAGCATGTGGTGTGAGATGTCTGATGCCACCAGCTTGCGTGCGTATGGGGCGATCAGGCGACTCACCCGGCCCGTCCCCGCACCCAGCTCAATGATATCCCTCTCCCTCAAGGGATCAATCGAGAGAATGGCAGGGAGCAGATTGTGCTCATAATCTTCCCGCGCCACCAGAGCCTCATATCTGAAGGCGTCATTTTGATAGATTTGTTTCGTGTCCGGCAAATTTCCTGCTTTCAATATAGGTTGGGTGCCTCAACGCTGATGGGCTCTGGTTTAATAGGGCTCATCAGGTCCAGGCCAGCCAAAGCGAGTGAAATTTAACCGTCCATTGGCATCAAATGCAACGCCTTCGTCCTCCAGGATGGCACGCTGCATGGCGTTACCGATGCCATCC
>Ga0208905_1001119_pt1 | contig 13571 bp, 12 predicted proteins | sample AntAceMetag02UKS_FD_184776 | JGI IMG/M metagenome (GOLD analysis project Ga0208905, IMG submission 184776) | Saline lake microbial communities from Ace Lake, Antarctica - Antarctic Ace Lake Metagenome 02UKS (SPAdes) (version 2) | ecosystem: Environmental > Aquatic > Non-marine Saline and... | reverse complement strand
ATCTTTTGATTCCAGTATATCTTTCACATCTTCCGGAGATAGTTTCCCCTTCCCTACTTCGAGAAGAGTCCCGACAATATTACGGACCATCTTATAGAGGAATCCATTCCCCTGAAGTTCAAACTCCAGCATCTCACCTTCTTCCCTGATCTCCAGGCGTGATAGTTGCCGCACCTTATCTCTGATAGAACTGCCGGAAGCCTCAAAGGCGGAGAAGTCATGTTCTCCTACAAGATTTTGGCCCGCGATACGCATTACTTCAATATCTACAGGGACAAAGATGCGGCAAGCATAATCGAGGGAAAGAGGAGAGCGCGTTTCGCGTAGGAGGACCCGGTAGCGATAGATTTTTCCCCGGGCACTATACCGGGCATGGAAATCCGGAGAGACTTCCTCGACCCGGATAATCGCAATATCCGGGGGGAGATAGGCATTGGCACCATCCCGGATATTTTTCAGAGGAAGATTACTCCCGATATCAAAATGGGCTACCTGACCACGAGCATGAACCCCGGCATCGGTCCGGCCCGATCCATGAATCCGGATTTTCTCCCGGATGACCTTTGCCAGGGCCTCCTCCACTCTCTCCTGAATGGTATCTCCATTTGGCTGGACCTGCCACCCCACGTACCCGGTCCCATCATACTCCAGAGTAACCTTGATTCGCCTCATTAAGTTATCGCCTTCGGCGCTAACTTACTGGAAGCACATTAAACTTAACGCCGTTTGTTGATTTTTTGCTATCGAGACTACTTTGAGCAAAGAGTAGATTAGATCAGGCCGTCCTCGATCATCTTCTCCGCGATCTGGATCACGTTCAGAGCAGCGCCTTTCCGAATATTATCGGAGACAATCCAGAGGTGAAGCCCATTCTCTACATGGGGATCCTGCCGGATCCGACCGACATATACCGCGTCTTTCCCGGCGGCATCAATCGGCATGGGATACTCCCCTCTCTCCGGATCATCGACCAGAATCACGCTGGGCGCGGACGCGAGAATCTCCCGGACACGGTCCAGCGGGATGACATCTTCGGTCTCAATATATACCGACTCACCATGCCCGTAAAATACCGGCACCCGGACCGCGGTACAGGTTATTCGCATCGAATCATCGTGGAGCATCTTCCTGGTTTCCCGGTCCATCTTCCACTCTTCCGTGGTAAACCCGTATTCTTTAAAACTACCAATCTGTGGGAGCACATTAAAGGCAATCTGGTGCGGGTAGACGCTGCATTCTACCTCCCCATCCCCCGCCAAAATTTTCGGTGTCTGCTCCCGCAGTTCCCGGATCGCGGCCCGGCCAGTACCGGAGACCGCCTGGTAGGTGGAGGCGATCAGCCTACGGACCGGACTCTCCCGATAGATCGGAGCGACCGCCACCAACATCTGGATGGTGGAGCAGTTGGGACTGGCAATCAAACCTTTATGCTTGCTGATGTCTTCCGGGTTGACTTCCGGGATCACCAGCGGAACTTCCGGGTCCATCCGAAAATCCCCTCCATTGTCGATCGAGACGGCTCCCGCCTTTTTCGCCGCGGGGAGATATGTAGCCGAGGCGCCGGATGCTCCTTCCGTCCCGGCAAAGAAAACAAAATCAGCTCCCCCCAGTTCTTCTTCGGCGGCAGCGGTCACCTGGTAAGTCCGACCCCCGATCTCCTCCTCGCGGGAGGAGCGAGCCAGGATCTTCAATTGATCAATCGGGAAATTACGCTGATCGAGGATCTTCACCATCTCCCCGCCGACCGCTCCAATCCCGACGACGACAATATTGTATTTTTTGGACATCATCAGACTCCTGAAATTAATTGGGGATTTTCCCTTCCCTGTAGTTTATTCTAAAATCATTTTTACCACGAAGGACACGAAATTCACGAAGGAATTTTAAAATAAACGGAAAGAGTTTTAGAGCTTCTTTGTGATTTTCTTCGTGTTCTTCGTGAACTTCGTGGTGAATAAAAAAGCTATTTTTTTCTATTCCGCTACATAGCCCACAACCAGATCTCCCACTTCCGAGGTGGTGTATCCCATCTTCCCGGCGGAGACGCTTTTCAGTTCCCGGCAGACTCTGATAATCGCCTCTTCCATCTTTTCGGCGGCGGTTTCTTCCCCCAGGAAATCAAGCATCATCTGTCCGGCGGAGATCGCGGCCAGGGGGTTAATCTTTCCCTGTCCGGTATACTTGGGCGCCGAACCACCGATCGGTTCGAACATTGATGTCCCCTCAGGATTGATGTTACCTCCGGCGGCTATACCCATCCCGCCCTGGATCATCGCTCCAAGATCAGTTATGATATCACCGAATAAATTGTCGGTCACGATAACATCGAAATATTCCGGGTTCTTCACCATCCACATACAGGTCGCGTCGACATGGGCGTAATCGCGGGTAATATCCTCGTAATCTTTCGCTCCAATCTCATGAAATGCCCTCTCCCAGAGATCAAAGGCAAAAGTGAGGACATTGGTCTTGCCACAGAGAGTCAGCATATTCTTTTTGTTTCTCTTCCGGGTACATTCAAAGGCGTACCGCAAGCAACGCTCAACCCCGTAACGAGTATTAATGCCCTCCTGGATAGCTACTTCCTGAGGCGTCCCTTTCCTGGCGAAACCACCGGCGCCAAGGTATAGGCCTTCGGTATTCTCCCTTACCACCACGAAATCTATATCTTCCGGCCCCTTGTCTTTGAGAGGAGTCTCCACGCCAGGATAAAGTTTAACCGGTCGCAGGTTAATATACTGATCCAGGGCGAACCTAAGTCCGAGAAGGAGCCCCTTCTCCAGAATCCCCGGCTTAACATCGGGATGACCGATCGCGCCGAGATAGATAGCCTTAAACTTACTCAATTCATCGAGCGCGGAATCCGGTAGGATCTCACCGGTTTTCAGGTATCTCTCTCCCCCCAAATCATAATATTGCCAATCAAACTTCAGATCAAACTTGTCGGCCACAACTTCCATGACCTTAATTCCCTCCGCCACCACCTCGGGACCAGTCCCGTCTCCACCGATTACCGCTATTGGATATGTTTTACTCATTTTTTTCTCCTAAGTTACATCTTAGTTTTGAAACCTATGTAACCACGAAGGACACGAAGGTCACGAAGTTTTTTTGGAATGGGGAATAGGGAATAGCCGCTATTCCCCATGCCATATTCTCTAGTCCACCTTCGTGTCCTTCGTGCTCTTCGTGGTGAAAATTTCTTTTTGAAAGTTTATTGAGACTCAGAAGCAGTCAGATAGTTTATCAGACCGCCGGCCCGGATCAGATCCTGCATGAAAGGCGGAACCGGTTGGGCCTGGTAGTTCTCGCCGGTGGTAAGATTAATAATCACCCCGATGTCCTCATCAATCTCGATCTCATCGCCCTCGTTTATGGCCCGGACGGCCCCTTCACTCTCAAAGATGGGCAGTCCCATATTAAAGGCGTTACGATAGAAAATCCGGGCATAACTTATTGCCACCACGGCGGAAATTCCGCTCCCCTTAATTGAAAGCGGGGCGTGTTCCCGCGAGGAGCCACAGCCAAAGTTATCACCGGCCACGATTATATCCCCCGGCTTCATCTCCCCGACGAAACCGGGACGGATATCTTCCATCAGATGTGATCCCAACTCAACCGGATCGGTCGTCACCAGATACCTGGCACCAATTATCTCATCGGTATTAACGTCGTCACCGAACTTCCATACTTTTCCCTGTAATTTCATAATGTAGTAACTCCACGATCTATCTAACCACGAAGGACACGAAGATCACGAAGAAAGATTTTTTGAATAACTTCGTGTCCTTCGTGAACTTCGTGGTTAAATTCTCTATTTTAAATATCATCGGGATGAGTCAACTCTCCCGCGACCGCGCTGGCAGCGGCTACCGCCGGGCTGGCCAGGTAAACCTCGCTCTCAACATGACCCATCCTCCCAGTAAAATTGCGGTTAGTAGTCGCCACCGCCCGCTCCCCTTCCGCCAGAACTCCCATATGTCCGCCCAGACAGGGACCGCAGGTCGGGGTGGATACAGCCGCGCCAGCTTCAACAAAGATCTCCATTAACCCTTCCCGAAGCGCGTCCAGATAGATCTGCTGGGTTCCGGGGAAGATGATCACCCGGACACCAGGAGCGACTTTTCTTCCTTTCAGGAGACCAGCGGCGACACGAAGGTCTTCTATCCGGCCGTTAGTACAGGAACCGATCACAGCCTGATCAATTTTAACTCCTTTAACCTCCCGGACCGGTTTTACGTTGGAGGGAAGGTTCGGGCAGGCCACTACCGGTTCTATCTCATTTACATCAATCTCGACAATCTTCTCATACTCCGCGTCCGGATCGCCCCGGTAAATCTTGTATTCCCGATCGGTTCGCCCCTTCAGGTACTCTTCGGTTATCTCATCCGTAGGAAAGATGCCTGTCTTTGCTCCCGCTTCAATCGCCATATTGGCCATGGTGAGTCTTCCATCCATTGAGAGACCTGAGATCACGGGACCGGTGAACTCCATTACCGCGTAACGGGCACCGGAGACGCCGATTTTTCCGATGGTGTAGAGAATGAGATCCTTGCCGGAGACCCATTTCTGCATCTCTCCAGTATAATGGAACTGAATTGTTGGCGGAACCCTGAACCAGGCTTTCCCGCTGATCATGGCAGCAGCCAGGTCGGTCGACCCAACCCCAGTAGCAAATACTCCCAGGGCTCCGTAAGTGCAGGTATGACTGTCGGCACCAATTACCAGGTCGCCGGGGAGAACCATTCCTTGCTCGGGGAGGAGCGCGTGTTCAATCCCCATCTTCCCCACATCAAAAAACTTTTCAATATTCTGCTCTCGGGCGAAATTACGGATCATCAAACACTGCTGCGCTGATTTAATATCTTTATTGGGGACAAAATGGTCACAGACCAGCACGATCTTCTCCCGGTCAAAGACCTCAGAGACACCGCTCTCGCCAAATGTCTTGATGGCCAGAGGAGCGGTGATATCATTCCCCAGGGCCAAATCAAGTCGGCCCATAATTATCTCCCCCGGTCGGACCGAATCCTGATCGCAATGTGCGGCCAATATCTTTTCCGCGATCGTCATTCCCATTTTATCTCTCCTATAATTTTTGCGGAGCAAAAAATTATATTGTTTTGCTCTCACTACATGAATCTGTTCTAATACTTCTACATGAAAAAAGTAGATTATAAGTAATTACGCATATCAATCAACCAAAATTATTAGAGAAGATGAGATTATTTTTACGGATATGCGTCATAGTGGCGATATGTGCCGTCTTACATATGAGCTCCATAACATCGATAGCCCAGGCAGAAATTGAACAGGAAATACTCCTGGGCGGATACGTCTGTACTCCACGTAATCTTGAGACCAGAGGAGGGACCACGGCTTACCGGCTCTGGCTTGTACCGGAAGAAGACCAGGGTTTATCAATCATATATCCTCAACCACTGACAGTTGGTTTTGAGATCAGGGGGGGATATCTCTGGGAACCGGAGGATGATTGGGAAGCCAGTATCATGATCGATCTGAAATATGAATTCAATCTAAACGATAATATTGCCATCTATCTTCTGGGCAGTACCGGAGGAAACTATTCCGGGATTGATTATAAATCAGTGGCTACTCATTATAATTTCACCAGCCGGGGCAGTCTGGGAATATTTATCTACCGGGCAATCATTCAGGCTTCTTACGAGCATCGGAGCAATGCCGGCTTAGAGCAACCGAACCGCGGCGTAGATCTAATTACGGTCTCAGCTGGTTATCGTTTTTAGTTATACCTTTTCGAGTATGATATAGTTAGCTCCTGCGGAACTAACTAATCAGGAAATATTTTATTGAATCAATGAACAATTCATATCGAACAAAATCCAGCCGAGAGATTTACCGTGGCCCCTTCTTCTCACTCCAGGAATACCTGGTCAAATTTCCAAATGGAGAGGAGAAGAAAAGAATTATTCTGGAGCATCCAGGGGCGGCGGCGGCAATTGCCCTTCTGCCCGACAGAAGAATATTGATGGTCCGACAGTACCGAAAAGCGGCCGGGAAGATTACTCTGGAGATCCCGGCGGGAAAGTTGGACGAGGGAGAAACTCCGGAAGACTGTATCAGAAGAGAGTTAATGGAAGAGACCGGTTACCGGACGGAGAAGCTTACTCATCTCAGGAGTTATTATCCTTCCCTCGGAATCAGCAGTGAGATCATTCACGTCTATCTGGCCGAGGACCTTCACCCAGTCGAATCATCCGGGGGTGATGAGATCGCCCTGGAACCAGTCATAATCCCTCTGGAGGAAGTTAAAAGTCTGATCGAAGAAGAAGAGATTATGGACAGCAAAACGATTATCGGAATCAGGGAACTGGAACGGATCAAATAACACACCGTAAAAGGTGCCTCGACCACTGAGAATTAAGGCTCTCAACGAACTTTAAAGATCTCGGATACTTACTCTGCGATTGGAGGAGATTCCGTCTTATCGGAAGATACCGGCGAGACCGGCGCGGCGGAATCACCCACCGCATCTTTTTCAGCTGCTTCTTCTCCGCCAGTTGCGGTATCCGAAGAGACAGGCATCTCCATGCCGGCCGCTTCAATCTCTTTGGTCAGCGAAGATGTACGATTAGTGGATAGAACGGCCAGAAACAGAGAGAAAAGCATAAAACAGATCGCCAGAACAGTGGTCGTCTTGGTCATGACATCACCGGTCCTTGCCCCAAAGATGGTCTGCCCACCTCCCCCTGAACCAAATATCCCGGTTAAACCGCCGCCTTTTCCTGACTGAAGCAGGACAATGACAACCAGAGCAATACAGTTAACTACGTATAAGAGGATTAATACAGTGAATAACATCGTTTATTTCTCCCGAATAATTATTTAATTAAAACCACGAAGAACACGAAGGTTTTTAAAAATACAAACTAAATCTTATTTTTTTTTCAAATACTTTTCGTGTCCTTCGTGATCTTCCTGATTATATAAAATTTTTATAGAACAAACAATTATAAAATAATTTTTCTCTCAGATATTATTTACAGAATACTATAGCGAGCGATTGTGGCGAATGAATCGGCTTTCAGACTGGCACCTCCGATTAAAAACCCGTCAATATCTTCTTCGGCGATCAATGCCCGGGCGTTATCCGGTTTGACGCTTCCTCCATATAAAATCCGGAGGTTCTTCGCGATCGAATCGTCGTAATGCTCGGCAAATAGTTCTCTGATAAAATAATGGGTTTCGTTGGCTATCTTCGGAGAAGCGGAGAGCCCGGTCCCGATCGCCCAGATCGGCTCATAGGCAACCACGATCCGGGAGATCCATTCATAACCAATTCCATGGATACTCGCGCCGATCTGCTTGCGGAGATACTCCTTAGTCACTTTCTGCTCCCGTTTCTCCAGTGACTCACCCACACAAAGGATAGGAATAATAACTGACCTGATGGCAGCGGTCAGCTTCTTATTCACTACTTCGTCGGTATCTCCAAAATATCCTCGCCTCTCGGAATGTCCAACAATAACATAACTGCACCCGGCTGATTTAAGCATCGGACCCGACACCTCTCCGGTGAAAGCTCCGGTATCTTCCCAGAAGATATCCTGAGCTCCCAGTTCGATGGGACTACCCGATATCTCCTCTCCGACTACCCCGAGGTCAATGAAGGGAGGACAGACCAGAAGATCAGCCCCGGTAAAATCCACCAGTTCATTCTTTAACTCCCCTGCCAACTCCGCGGCTTCGGGTATTGTCTTCTGCAGTTTCCAGTTACCGGCAATTAATGGTTTTCTCATTTTTTCTCCTGATAGAACTTAACTTCGCAACTCTTTACCACTAAAACACCAAGACACAAAGAAAAGATTTAAAGATGTAATAACTATACTTTCTCTTGTCTTCTGTCTACTTTTTAGTGCCTTTGTGGCTAATTAGTGTCCTAACAAAAACCCCAATTTTTTAAATAAAAAATATCGCGACAATAAAACTCGTAGCGGCGACCTTCAGGTCGCCACTAATGGCAGCCTAAAGGCTGCCGCTACAAGGTTGCGCTAAATGAGCTAAATTCTTATCATAGATCCGATAAGGCCTCGATTCCGGGGAGGACTTTCCCAGAGAGCATCTCCAGTGAAGCTCCGCCCCCGGTGGAGATGTGGCTAATCTTATCGGCCAAGCCGCTCTGATTGACGGCAGCGACGGAATCCCCACCACCAATGATAGAGACCGCGTCTGATTCAGCCAGCGCCTGAGCAACCGCCATGGTACCTCCGGCGAACGGCTTCATCTCGAAGACCCCCATCGGTCCATTCCAGACCACGGTCCCGGCTTTTTTTACTTTCTCTGAATATATCCGAATGGTCTCAGGCCCGATATCCATACCCATCCAGCCATCTTCAATCCCGTCCCGAAGAACAGTCTTTATCTCCGCGTCCGCGGCAAACCGATCAGCTTCAATATGATCGGTCGGGAGGAGGATCTCAACTCCTTGTGAATCTGCTTTAGCGAGAATATCCCGAACCAATCCGGCGACATCAATAGTATTTCCTTTCTTGTCCTCGATTTCTTCCTCTACTTTTGACAATCCGACCGGAACTCCCATCGCCTTTAGGAAAGTATAGGCCATCGCCCCGCCGATCAAAATCGAATTAACCCGGGCGATGAAATTTTCGATGACCTGAATCTTATCCGAGACCTTGGCGCCGCCGAGAATCGCGATAAACGGCCGTTGGGGATCTTCCAATTCATCACCCAGATACTCGATCTCTTTCTGAAGCAGGAAACCAGCCGCGCATTGCTCGATATATTTCGTCACCCCGACCATTGAAGCGTGAGCCCGATGCGCGGTCCCGAAGGCATCATCTATATAGACTTCTCCCAGCGCAGCTAGTTCGCGGGCAAAATCATCATCCCCCGCCTTCTCCCCGGGATAAAACCGGAGATTCTCCAGAAGCAGGACATCCCCGTCCTTCATCTCGTTAACCGCCGCTTTCACCTTCGGCCCTATACAGTCATCGATAAATTCCACCTGATGCTGGAGAAGTTCGGAGAGACGGACTGCCGCCGGAGCCAGGCTGAAGGCCGGAACTTTCTTCCCTTTCGGACGCCCCAGATGGGAGATCAGAATAGCCCGGCCACCAGATTCGATCACATACCTGATAGTAGGCAGCGCCGCCTTAATCCTGGTGTCATCGGTAATCCGCCGGTCCTGATCCAGGGGAACATTAAAATCAACCCTGATCAGAACCCGCTTACCCTTTAATTCAAGATTTTCTATGCCGAGTTTTGTCATTATAAACCTAAAAATATTTTTTGAACCGCAAATACGCAGAGATCGCAGAGATAAAACCTTTGCTTCGCAATTAAATAAACCGCGGATCCCGCTAATCTTCGCTAATTAGAGAAGAAACAAAGTTAGTTCCTTTTCAAAACCATCTTTGCGTTCTCTGCGTCTCTGCGGTTCAATTACATTTCCTTAGCGCTAATCCTGTGTTAGGCCATTCTCCGGAGAAGATCGACGCACCGATTAGAATATCCCCATTCATTATCGTACCAGGAGAGAATCTTTACCAGATTGCCCCCGATCACCATCGTGGCCAGTGAGTCAAAGATGGAGGAGGCAGGATTTCCGACGATGTCAATCGAGACAATCGGATCGGTCTCATATTCCAGCACTCCCTTCATCGGGCCCTCCGCCGCATCTTTCATGGCCTGGTTTACTTCTTCTATAGTAACATCTCTATCAAGTTCCGCGGTCAGATCAATCAGGGAGCCGTCCGGCGTGGGAACCCGGATCGCGCAGCCGTCCAGTTTGCCAGCCAGTTCCGGGAGTACTATGCATACCGCTTTAGCAGCACCTGTGGTAGTCGGGATCATGCTTACCGCGGCGGCGCGCGCACGGCGAAGATCAGAGTGAGGAAGATCAAGGATACTCTGATCATTGGTATATGAATGTACCGTCGTCATCAACCCGCTCTTAATCCCGAAGCTGTCGTTTAGCACCTTGGCGACCGGGGCCAGACAGTTGGTGGTACAACTGGCATTGGAGATGAATTTCATCTCCGGTGTCAATTCATCGCAGTTAACATCTATAACAATGAGTTTAACTTCGCCATCCGGATCCTTTTTCGGGGGAACCGTGAGGAGAACTTTTTTAGCGCCGGCGGCGATATGTTTTTTTAGATCATCAATATTCCGGAATACTCCGGTCGATTCAACCACCAGTTCCACCCCTTCTTCTTTCCAGGGCAGATCGGCGGGATCCTTGATCGAGCAGACTCTGGTCGTTTTCCCGTTAACAATCAGGTTTCCGTCGGAGACCTCAATTGTCCCCGGGAACTTTCCGTGGACCGAATCATATTTGAGCAGGTGGGCCAGAGTGACCGCATCGGTCAGATCGTTAATAGCCGGCACCTCAAAATTAGGATCTTCCGCAAGAATCCGAAAAATCTGACGGCCAATCCGTCCAAACCCGTTAATACCTACCTTTATGGTCATTATATTCTCCTTCTTAAGTTAGCGGTCGCGGCGCCAACTTACTGTAAGCGCATGAAAATTAACGCCGATTGTTGATTTATAATCTCTTATGCTTTTTTTATCCTGAATCATCCGATGAAACGAACTAACTTCAAAATATACTCGTAATGTTATTCAAATGCTTGCCCAATCTTATTTTTCCGAAGGAAAAATAAGAGTCTACTATGAAGGGGGGATGAGTCAAGATTTTTTCCGATCGATTCTCCCATCCTTACTGTCGATTGAGGGTTGCCCGGTGAGCCCATGGAGAATCTCACTGCCGACCGGGGGGCAGCCGGGAATAAAAATACCCCGATCACGGTGACGCGCCGTACAGTTCCCGACACACACCGTCCCCCGGGGCACCTCCGGATGGCCTTTGCCGATAGCAAAGTTCGCTACAGCACCTTTGGGGAAATACTCCCGGACGGTATCCCCATAGCGTTTAAGAAAGAGAAAGAGAGTTGATTGACAGGCACTGCATGAGTTCTTATCCATCACATTAATCCCGGGGAATTTTATTGAGAGATTTTCCGGAGGAGGGGCAAAATCAATTATCCAATCGCGCCAGTTCGCCGGAGTAACCATAATTTGAGCGAGATCGATTACCCCATAACCCCTCTCCGCGCCAAGGCGCAGATACGGAACATCTTCCGCCCGCGTGCCCATCAAACCGCAGGCAACCGCGTCGGCCGCGAAACCGTCCGCGCTCACAACAATCACCCCGAAGGGCCGGGCTTCCCCGGCGCTTGGCCCCATCCCTTCCATTCCCACGGTCCCGTCAATTATCGATAGATGCGGGCGGAGTACCCCGGAAAGATCTGCAATGGCAATGTTGATGGATTTTTCCGAACTGCCTGCTACCGGGGGCAGCATGTGAAAGACAACCTTGCTCCTTCGCCAGAGGCAGCCTTTCATATTCTTGATCGCCAGGGTTACCCCGGTATGCATATGGGTCTTCATCACCGGGATGGATACCACAAAATCATATTCCAGAACTTCCGGACAGACCCGGAGAGAATTGATGGCAATGCCTTCCGGAACCGGAACTTTCACGGAGGGGCGGAGATCCAGATCGATCAACTGACAATCCCTTTCCTCGGCCATCCGGGTAATTCCGATAGCGTCGAAAGCGTCCGGTGCCCGAACCCCCACGATCGAACTTTCCCCCACTGCGACTTCGGCGCCAGCCTCTTGAAACGCGTCTATCGCGGCCGCTACCACCCGGGGATCGGTAATAACTCCCGATCCCGGAAGAGCAATTCGCCCGGCATTCGGCTTGAGAAGAACCCGTTTGCCACGGAGGGAGGATAGGTCCAGCTCCCCCAACGCCGCCCTGGTATTGGCATAAGGCCCTCCCCCTTGGGTGACATAAACCCGCGGACGGCTCGGGCTCTTCAGAAATGGATTGTCTCTTGAATTAAGCGAGTTCATTTTAGATCTAGCGGATAAGGTATAAAATTTGCTGCTTTGCCGCTACTTTTATGTTAATTTAATTTTCCTATGGTAAATTAAATTATGAAAAAATTACTTATTATTATTATCCCGATTCTCCTTGTCGGCGGCGCTGCTTTAATATTCAAAGACAATCTGACCGAGTACTTTGAAGGCCAACCAAAAAGTTTAACCGAGGCCGCCCGGCAGGCCCTGGAGTTAAACTCTCAGGCCCAGGAACTAAACCGCCGGGGGGAAACCTATCTCGCCGCCGGAAAATATCTCAAAGCAGCGGAGAAGCTTAAGTCGACTCTCCGGATAAATAAAAATAGTCTCGATTACTCACTATATAAAAATAAGATGCTCAACTACTATCACCAGTCCATAAATCTTTATATTCAGGACGCGCTAAATCTCCCCGTCGACAGGAAAGGCCGGACAAATAATGTCTACGATGGCGATACGATCGAGTTGGAGAAGGGAGAAAGAATCCGCTACCTGGGAATTAATTCTCCGGAGGTAGCCCACCAAGGCGGAGAAAGGGATCAGCCTTATGGGAAGGACGCAACCAGGGCCAACTCCCGGATGGTAGGAAATAGAATAGTCCAGTTGAAATTAGATGGAGAGACTAAGGGGAGATACGGAAGAACCCTGGCCTATGTCTTCTCCGGAAACCGTTTCGTCAATGCCGAATTGCTGAAACAGGGGATGGCGAAATATTACTCTCCCGGAGGAAATATCAGATACACCCGGTTATTTAAAGCCTGCCAATACCTGGCCAAGGAAAAGAGACTGGGCATCTGGAAGAAAAAGCCGGCGCGGCGGAGATTCATCAAGGCAAAAAAGTAGAAACCATCCTGGATAAAATATTCACTTTCCTCTTTCCCGTCATACAGCATGTAAGTAATGTGCTGGAAGACGAAACAATCTCTTCTTTTCCTTAATCTCCCCCTGCCGGCCCCGATATACATCGGGATGCCCCGAAATAATCGGGATGCAAACACAAGCATTTATCAGGAATAATAGTAAGTTCGACAGCTAACCAGTTAAACTCCCCACAAAAAAAACGGCCGCCCGACGATTATCGTCGGGGGAAGAAAGTTCATCAACTAATTCCACTCACCTCCCCCTCTATGAATCGGCTCCTCTTCCTCACATACAATATGTGTGGGGGTGGGTCCGATTAGTCTGTGATAATTATCACTCGGTTAGTGCAACAAAACAGGTGGAGTTATTGTCACGTTCAAAACCTTTAAAACATCACCCAGTTTTGTGTACAACTCTTGCTCGTACGAGCAAGAATTGTACACAATATTTTTAAAGTATAATCCAATATATATTTTCTATGGCGTGGTAGAGGGAGTAGGGATCGGGGTGACGGTGGTGGATGTGAGGGGAAGGGGCCGATTGGTTTGTGGTATTTCCTTTAGCTGATGAACTTCCGCTCCGGTGAGATAAACCCTATGATAACCAAATCACCTTGAATTTGCTCGAATTCATACCGCACGGGGACAAGGTGTCATCATCTCAAGATACACCTTAATCCCATTTACGACTTTGAATAACAAGTCAGATTCACGGATTTTCTTCTTGCTCACTGGCATTGGATGACTGGTATTTCTCTCCAACCGGTTTTTCCGGAT
>Ga0208905_1001118_pt1 | contig 13573 bp, 13 predicted proteins | sample AntAceMetag02UKS_FD_184776 | JGI IMG/M metagenome (GOLD analysis project Ga0208905, IMG submission 184776) | Saline lake microbial communities from Ace Lake, Antarctica - Antarctic Ace Lake Metagenome 02UKS (SPAdes) (version 2) | ecosystem: Environmental > Aquatic > Non-marine Saline and... | reverse complement strand
GAACTCCCGGCACAAAGGATATATCAGGTCTGATGCAATGAAAATTATTGAGTGCATTCCAAATTTCAGCGAGGGAAAAGACGGAGACAAAATACAAAATATTGTAGAGGCCGTCTCGAAAACCGAAGGCGTCAAGGTCCTCGATTTTACGATGGACCGGGACCATGACCGGAGCGTCATAACTTTCATCGGGAGGCCTGATGATGTCCTGCGGGGTGCCGACGCCGCCTGCGGAAAGGCACTCGAATTAATCGATATGAGAACCCAATGCGGTGTCCATCCCTGCATCGGTGCCGTTGACGTGGTCCCCTTTGTCCCCCTTAAGGGGGCGACCATGGCAGATGCCGTCGGGATTGCACACAGATTCGGCCATGCCTTCGGTGAAAAGCACCATATCCCCGTTTTCTTTTACGGTGAAGCCTCACTCAATCCTGAAAGGAAACTGTTATCGGCGATCAGAAGGGGACAGTATGAAGGATTAAAAGAGAAGCTGAAGGATCCTTCATGGAGGCCCGACGCGGGCCCTTCCCACTTCAACCCCAAATGCGGTGCCACTTCAGTGGGTGCGAGAAAACCGCTCATCGCCTTCAATATAAATCTCAAAACGAAAAACCTTTCTGTCGCGAGAGAGATTGCGAAAGAGATTGCGAAAGAGATACGCGAATCGAGCGGCGGGTTGAAGAATGTGCAGGCCATCGGCATTCCCCTTGAAAGCAGAGAAATCGTCCAGGTATCGATGAATCTCACGGATTACGAAGTCACATCCGTCAAGACCGTTTTCGATGCCGTCAGAGATAAGGCCAAAGCCTCCGGCATCGATGTTCTCGAATCGGAGCTGATCGGCCTCATTCCTCGAAGAGCCATAGAAGATACCACCGCCGATTACCTCAAGCTGGCCGGTTTCGGTCCCGAAAAGATACTGGAGAATCACTTCTAAAAAGACTGTTTCGCACCGTCCATCTGACTGCAATTACGGCGAGCAATGTCATTGACAGCAATTTCAAATAATGCTACAGGATGACACCTTTTTTTGTACCGAAATAACATGCCCCCGTAGCTCAGTAGGATAGAGCAACGGATTCCTAATCCGTGTGTCGCGTGTTCGAATCACGCCGGGGGTACCAGGAAAATAAAGGCTTTGAGTCACTTTATGACTTGAAGCCTTCTTTATTATCAATGCCGTGTAAGCTATATGTAAGCAGATTGCATAAAAAAGTCCTATTTCTCCCGCCCACGCTATGCTCTCTGGACCTTAGTCCGCCTGCCTATCAACACTATTGACTGTACGGAGAGATTGCCCATTATTTATTGAAGTCGAGATTTTGGGAAAATGGGTTTGTGTAGCAGCTTTCAACCTGTACTGCTCAGGAGTGATCGAAGAAAAAATGAAATGTGCCGGTTATTGGTGCCACCTACAAAGTCTCAGTAGTCTTCCAGAAGATATTCAGCGATTACCGATTGAAACATACAATATCCTTAAAATTTCTTGACAAGGCCACTGAACGGAGTTAATCAACTACTAGTTTTTAATATTTTCTCTTCGCGTTACATATTGCAACCCATTGTAACCAAAGAGTGAGGGTGGACCGAATGTAGCAGCCATGTTTTTCGATTTATTTTCTAATGATTATTCTTTACAAAGGAAATCATTAATGAGATTCAATCTACCTGTGAATTTTGGGAGATAGAACAATGTTGGAAAAAGAATACAAATATTATGAAAAGATAGCATCAAAATTGGCCAAAGAACATCCTGATAAATTTGCCGTTATTAAAGATGAAGGAGTAATTGGGATCTACGATTCGATTGAACAAGCTCTTAGAGAAACGTCAAAAGAACATAAATTAGGTACGTTTATTGTGCAACAATGTAAAGAGAAGAAAGATATTGTTCATAGATATCATTCCAGGGTATCGTTCGGCTAATGGCTCAAATACCTCCACCATTTCATGCCTTTACTATTAAGGCAAATAATGGCCACCTCCAACAACTTATCACACCCGTGCATGTATTTACTGCAAAAGAAATCGTTGATAATTTTAAAATAGAGCAAAACACATTTGAAGGCCAAGCCATATGGGATACTGGCGCGACAACAACAGCAATCAGCATTAAATTAGTTCATGAATTAAAATTAACACCCACAGGAAAAGCGACTGTTCAAGCGGTAAATGATGCTTATGATGTAAACACCTATTTGGTCGATATAGGCCTTCCAAATGGGGTTGGTTTCAGAAGTGTTCAAGTTATGGAAGCATCTAATCTAGGTCAATATCATGTACTGTTAGGTATGGACATAATAAATGCTGGTGATTTTGTAATAACCAACGGTGGCAATAGCACTTGGTTTTCCTTCAGGATGCCACCTGATGGTAAAAAAGTTGACTATGTAGCAAGAGCCGAAGAAATACAAAAAAAGAAGATACGCAGACATAAAAATAAAGGTAAAAAAAGAAGATAAAATAGTATAAGGGGTCAAATCTACTCTTGCCCCTTGTTACTGATTGCCAATTATAATCTACAACAAACAATCCTATTTAAACTTTATTTGTTTCAGGAAGATCTCTAGATTCTAAAAGAACAGAAAATAGGCCGTCCCATCTTTGCGTGTTTCCACCCGTATTCAATGAGCTGATCAGGAAATCCGACCTGCACCTTTGTATTTGAAAGTGGGGATATTACCTGTATTCCCTTTGTATTGACTTCAGAAGGAACAGATAATTAAGTACGCCTGCAAATCGTTAGAGGCTTATCAAACTGATAATCAAGGATTGCTAATAGAAATGTTGGTAGATTTAGCAATTTAATCAGCGGCGCGTTATTTTGCGGCCGCTGGATTTTTTGGTTATGGGTGAAAATTCATTCTTTGTTTTCACTTGGATGTATTTTTCTCGTGCTGTCATAAGAACTTGATCCAACGAAATTATCGGTGGCAAATAATTCTTTCCGATAAAATTCTCAAATTGTTTCGAGTCAAGAAGCGGCAGTTTAGCCGCTGTGCTAATTCCTTTTGCAGTTACATCTATTAAACCCCTAAATAAAGGTTTATTTATGAGTTCTTTTCCTAATCGCCCCAACATTTTAAGACCATGACGTCCACTTTTGATTATACCTAATGAGTGTACACTGGATGACATTTGAAGATACGTTTCATCTTCGAGCAACTGCTCAAATAAATCCACCAACTCAGTTGTGGCCTTCGATTTAGCCGATAATGATGTAGTGGTTGAAAACTCATAAGTCGATAGAATACCCAAAAATATAGATGCTATCGCACGCGCATCTATTCCTTGAGACATATTTAAAAGAATTTCAAAGGCTTTTTTCAAATCAAGCAAGTCAATATCAACCTGCAAATTATAATCAACGCCCAAGAGGAAATGATAAAGATTGTTATACAAATGAGTGAATGCAATAATTATTTCTACTGGTGGATTCGGGTGGGGGTAATGCCACGTGTTTTCCGAAAGAGTTAATCCGTATTCTTTAGCAAAAGGTTGAACTATTGCCAATGTTCGGTCCATAGTCTGAAGCTTCCTGTCAACAATTCGAACACGTTTTTTAAAGGCGGAAGGGAATTCTCCTATTACTTTTAAAACATCTGACCTGTTTGGCAAGGCAACTTCTACAGCAGAACGGCTGATGAGTTCTTCAATCACACATCTTCTATATTGTTCGTCAATTAAACCATATGCGTTCCAAAACACTCGTGTATATGTATCCATTGCCATTACTCCTGCAAACTAATAATATACAAAACACATAACGAACCGATAACCGGTTTGGCTGTTTTGTAGCCAAATCCGAGTTTATTGGATTGTTAGAAAATTTGTGAGTAAATACCCGTTATAAGGTCGTGCGATAGTCCAAAGCCTGTACCAGAAGGTAATTTATCAATTGTGCCTTGGTTCATTTGTTGAATTTGAAGTTTTTTTGCACTTGTGAAACCCTTGCGAATAATTACACCCAATAACTTCCCATCCATATTAACTATTGGACCTCCACTTCCGCCGTATGTTAACTCAGTATCAATAGTATATGATGCCCCATCAATTAAAATTTGTTGTTTAGGGGCTTCTATATGGATACTTAACATACTACCAATCATCCCTTTTTTAAATAGAGGTTGTCTCATATAATAAATGAACCTTTTATCAAGTTCTTTTTTCATGTCAGTCATATCAGGGTTCATTAAATTAAATGATTCATCAAAATTCAGAGGGATATCGACATCATCTGGATAACCAGCTAATATGACATCCGTCCCAATAGGTGCTTTCCCATCGTATAATTCTAAGAAGTTTGTTTGAATGTCACTCACAGGTTTAAGGATAGCTAAATCAATATTGATAGGTTTCAATAAGTCTGGATAATTGATACTTAAAGATAGATTCGGATCAGAAAATAAAACGTATTTGCTTTCTTGGTTTGATTTGGGAGATGTAACAATTAAATTACCTGGATAAGGCTTCCCTCCAGCAGCAACCACATGTTTTGCGGTTAATACATAACCTTTCTGATTAATAATTATACCTGTTCCTGAACTTATAACCTTTTTACCATCATCTATAATGATATGTCTTAAAGCTAGATTGATTTTCTCGCATAATTTTACTTGATCCATAATAACCTTTCGATTTTCTAACGTTCCGCATAACCGAACAGTAATAGCGCATTGCGGAATTGCCAGTCCGAGTTAATACGGTTGTTAGAGGCTTCTCTTCATCGGTTATGACAATTGCTTTAGAATTGCACTTCGAATTGCAGCATTCCTGCTGACATTTATCTTCACCCAATCTTGCCCATTGAAAATCTCGCATTTGCCGCGCATTTTCTCTTGATTCCTGTACGTTCGAAGAAGGATGGCCAAAATCTTCACATTCACGGCATTATGAGTTTGGTTTGCACTGAAGACTTGCTTGAACTCCCTATAAATCTTCTCTTCGGTATTGTCTCGTGATCTAGTCCCCGTTCTCGCTTGGGTAATATCCTTGTAGAAATGAATGAGGTATCCGGTACCTTTCGTGCGTTTGCTCAACTTTTTCAGATCATTCTGGAAGTGAGTAGCCGTGTTGGATGATTTTTCCGTGCCCAGTTCAAAGGCGTAAGCGGGTCGAAGGTATTGTTTCCCAATCATCAGATTCACATTGTTTATTTTACGGACATCATCAGGATCAAAGATTACGACGTCAATGCGTGTACCGCCACCGCCACCGTATTCCCGGTGTACTAGAGGTGTGCTGTAGGTGCTCTTGGACCCTTTCCCTTTTGATACAGACGTAGGATAAGACTTACTTATAGGTTCAAATTTCCGCAGTTCTTCGACAAGCAATTGCTGGATATCGGCTTCGGAAAAATAGCTAAGTGGCTCTCGAATGATCTGGATACACACTTCTGCTATCACGCGATCGATATCTGATTCCCATTTCGACCAATTCATCATTACTCATACTTCCTCTGATTGACAAGCTCAGCGGCGCGGCTTTTTGCGTCCGCAACAGTGAATGGTTATGCTTAGAAATTTTCACAATCACTTATCGTTACACATATTGGTTTGTCAATTAAAGCTACAAATCTACTAGTATTAAATGCTTTTACCTTTGTTTTTTCATCAGGAAAAATAATCACTTTTATATCTTCTTTATTAATCTTAACTCTATAAATATGATTAGCTCTATCTTGAACCGTGAGATAGTTTTCTGTTTCGAGACGATTAAGATGAGTAATCCTCCATTCCAGCTCATCATAATAAATTAACTCATCAGAATTTTTTTCATTCATGTTTTTAAAATAACCTAATAGTGTTTGAAATTCTTCCAAAATGGCCTCATCCTTCTTTTCTAGACAATCTCTTACTTTTTTAGCACAAACAAGAACATTCGAATAATCACCATTCATTACATAAAAGACAGGATTACCATATCTTTCTAATACAAATTCTCTATCTACCCCTATACCTAAATTACCATAAGTTTGAGAATGTTTTTTCGCCAGACTCAATTTGATTTCTGTGAAACAAATTCTTGAAATGATTGCCTCAATCCAATCGTCATCTAAATCATAAAGTCTTTCGGCACCAACTCTCATAAAAAAACCATTTTCCAATGTATCAATCAATCTTTGTATATATTTATCTCTCAAATTATCATCTAAAGCATTGTTTGGTTCATGGAAATCTCTTCCTGTCCAATGAACAATAAATTTGGTATGTAAAATAGTCATATTATTTTTTCCTTTTAAGCATAACGTCTCAGGTCACCGGCGGAGGTTGAGCGTCAGCGGAATCTCCGTCCGGTGCAACTGTTTGTTCGACATAATTCGTTGAATATGCTGTCCATATTCTTGTTACCAACAAGAGAGCAACAAGGTTCAGTGCTACGTCCATTCCATCGGACACGATGTAAGCCGCTGCCGATGTTATGTAGCCCTCTGTATCCTCGGCCTTCATTATCAGCTTGAATGCGATACGCCCCAAAACCGTTGAAACAATCGAGAGAAACCACCACCATTTCAGCAGAGTGTGATTAGCCTTTTTCTCGCGGTGGCTCACATCCCAGATTTCTTTCATTGCCTGATATGGCTTCCAAAGATTAGCAATCGGAATGAAATACCAACCAATTGCCCAACCGGGGCTAAAAATCATAGTACGAGATGAGAGAGTATGTAAGTTCTTGTTTGTTCGGTGAATCCACCGCAAGAACGTAATCCCCAATATGAGAAATAATACGAATTGTACTATTCCAACTATCCCAACCAGCACATCAGAAGGAAGCACAGTTTCACTGACATCCACCCCTAATGGCAACTGAAAGTAAGAGTAGTAATCATAGATTCCGGCCAGTACAGCAATGATGGTGATAATAATATTGATTTTCAGAAGTACGCGCAATGCGTTGGAAAGACCCTCAAGAGGCTTGAGATTCATATGCTCTCTCCTTCGTTTTCGAACGCCCCGCTTCACATGCGCCCGGTTTTCAGGGCGTCGATGTGAAAGCGGATGTTATGTTCTTGACCATATAATTTCGGAATTACAAACAGTTCCTAAAATATTAACCCATTAATTGACTTATAAATTCCCAACCAAAAAAAATGATAAAGGTTAAGCCCAATCCCCAGAAAAAACCTATAACAGGCCCTACAAAAAAAGATATAGCTAAAAATGTTACAAAATCTTTTTTGGCCTTATAATTTATAATTTCAAAAACATATTCCATAATAAAGGGAAGGCCAAATAGAGGGAACAATATTATTCTGAACCAAAGAGGGGTAACCTCCAAGAGCCCACCAAAAATTAATGACACAAACCATACCGAACTAAATATGATAAAATACAATTTTTTAACTTTGCTGCGTAATATATATTTATTGCGATTAATTTTATCTTTATCCAAAACATACAATAATGTATCCAGTTCTTGTTCGTTGAGATTTTCAAGTGAAATAAGGATATCATCAAATGATTTTGGTTCGGCCATCCGAAGACCTCTCTTCAAAACATAACATTTACATATAAGGCAATTTTGCCTGCTATCCTGATATTGAACTGACAAACAAGCAAATTTGCTTGTTTTCAATATTCAATATTGCATACCCTTTCAACGCATGGAAAATACGGTAAAATAGAAGGAACCCTATGTCAAGCAAGTTTCTTGATGACAATTTAGGGGACAGTATACCTATTTATCGATGGGGAATACTTGCACTGGAAGATTCTATAATGGCCTGTACACGGAACCCATCCTTTTTACCCTCCCTTTTTCCTTCCCTCGAACCTGGGTTTTGAAAGACGATCGAGAAGAATCAGCAGTTTATCCAAATCAATAGGTTTTATGATGTAAGAAAAGGCTCCCGCTTCCATTGCCTCCACAGCACGTTCAATCGTTCCGTAAGCTGAAATAATTACTATGTCAATCTCAGGCTTGATTTTTTTTATCTCCTTGAGCACCTCCATACCGTCCATGCCCGGCATTTTGTAATCAAGAAGGGCAACATCAAAGTGCTCGCCCCTGACACACTGGATAGCTTCGATTCCGTTTTTAGCCTCACCAACCCAGTACCCTTCTCGGATAAGAAACCCCTTTAGTAAAAAGAGTTGTGACTCCCAATCCTCGATGATTAGTATGTCAGGCTTATTCACTCCTACTGCCTTTTTGCGCTTGTGTCTAACGTGCGAACCGACAAATATGTCGAATTCTTGTCAATTAAGAAACATAACGTAACTAACTGTAATAATGACAATATGGGAGGCAATAGAATATAATGGGCGACATTTGTTGCCATTGTCATTGCTCATTTACATTCCGTAAATACCCAGTTTTATCAATGATATCCGCAATCATATGACGCACATCGCTCCCTTCCCTTTAAAATTAAAGCAAATAGTATGCTAATTGAGGGAAGCGCTCTTTCTACAAATAATCTTCAACCATTCATACACTTGAAATTTCTCGACTTCAGGAAGGAACCTATCCGCTGTCAAATCACAGAAGATGCTTATTGACAGTTTTTACCATCATGGTATACTTGCAATGTAGTAGAACCATGTTACCTCCTTTTGTAGCATCGGTTTACTCTACTTTGATTCGCTTCAAGGTTCCGGGCTATGCGGACCACATAGCTCGGGACCACTTTTTTAATTATGCTAGATTATATTATGAAAGCTTGCATATTCAGAGGGAATAGGCGTTAAACACTTCAGGAAGAAGCAGATAATCAGCTTCGCCTGCTAATCTTTGGAAACTTACCGAGGTGAAAATCAAGGAATACTAATAGAAATGTCCTTAGATTTAACGGTTGGTTGTGAGGCCCCGGGCCCCAAGCGGTCCTACACGAACCAAAGTTAGATTTATTCAAAATTTTTCTATTAATTCAATCACTTTATCTATAGGAACGACAACAGAATAACCAGAATTTTCAAATTCTATATTTTTGAGTCTATGTTGTGGATTTATCCATTCCTCTACGAACGGAACAAACTGGGAAATCATGCCTATTACACGGACATTTTGTTTTAAAACATCTACGATCTCAATTTCAATCACCGGTCCACCGCTATTTCCACCAAAGGTTGCACAATCGATAATTATTGTTTTTAGTTTATCGTATTTTCCAGCAACTATTCCCTTTCTTAATAGAGGCTTGTAATAATCAATCTGTGGTATTTGTTTGATTCCAATGGAAGATGGAAAGCCTGAAATAAAAACATCGTTTCCAATTAGAACCTCATCATATTTTTTAGTATTTCTTTCTGGAACGGTTAAGATTCTGCCCTTTGAAATCGGCTGAATCCCATCATTTATCTCCATCTTACGAGCATCATCATCATCTGAGATAACTTGCTTTGAAATTTGGATTGCGAATGTATCGTCTTCCGAATTGAATTGAATTAATTTGTTTTCCATCAAGACGTCTAAATTAATTTCCATTTTTGCAGGTTGTGACCAATCAAGGTTCTTGGGATATGAAAGCAATATAGCTTTTTTGCTGCGTGTCACCATATTATTATTCTTATCTTTTTCCATAAAGACATGACACGCAGAGATAAAATAAACACCTTTCTCAACATGCCTAAAGTAAAAACCGCTTCCAGTAGAACTTGAACCTTCCACCAGGGTTACAAGTACGGGATGCACTATTAAATCATCAGGTACTGCACGCGAAGCAAAGGTGGCTGGAATAATAGCTAAATAGGCAATTAGAACCATTGATATATACAAAATTTTTCTTGGTTTTGAAGAATTCATGATGCTCGATTTTAAGCTAACATTTACATATAAGGCTATTTTTGCCTGATATCCTGATATTGAACTTACAAATAAGCAAATTTGCTTGTTTCCAATATTCAATATAGAATACCCTTCCAAAGCATGGAAAATACGGTAAAATAGAAAGAACCCTATGTCAAGTAAGATTCCTGATGACAATTTCGGAGATAGTATTTCTATTTATCGATTACCGATTATAATGTTGTTTCGTTTATTCAATTAAAGATTTATCGACTACAGGAAGCAACAAATAATCAAGTACGCCTGCAAATCAATATTACCTTACAAGGTTGATAATCAATGATTGTAAATGGAAATGTTATACAAAACTTCTTGACGACTCAATTGAAAGAAGACCATAGAATTGAGTACCTTCCTCTTATTTTTTTTGAAAAATCAAAATTCTTAGTTTGCCAGATAGCCTTATAGAAATATTTTTTATCGTTTGCATCACTGAATATTATATGTATTTTAAGAAAAGGATTTTTTCTTATTTCTTCAACTTCAACGTATCCATTCCTGTAAGGTATCGATAAGGTCTGATTGGGAAATATTCCGGACTCAGTCTCAATATTGAAATTGAAATTAAAATTATTTTCAGCATTATTGCTTAAAACCATTTTGTAATTAGTTCTTTTTGCTGGCAAGCTCCCCGAATTTGCAACAAAATACTTAAGCAATACCGATTTACCATCATCAGAAAGGATATTGTCCACCTGTTTAAGATAAACAAAAGGCCGGATCGTGTTTTGATAATATACATCCTGCAAATCGATACTTCTCTCGGTCTGGTCAGTCTGTACACTCATCTGCGAAAGCATTTTCTGTGTTATAGCAACATTAAATAGAGTGGCAAAAGCAATCACGACAGTCGCTATCATCGTTATGATCGTAACCTTCCTAAATACTTTCTGCTGATCAAAAATTATTTTCTTAATTTCCAACAAAACATCTTTAGCTGTAAGAGGCTTTTCTTTGGTCATTGTTCATTTACTTTGGTATAAAGTTTGTTTCAGCGGTCGCGAGCCAAGAGCAGGCGTCCCGCATGTTGTGTTTTCGAATTCCACGACCGCCTGGAATGTGCGGATTGCTTTAGCGATCCGCTGCAAACATTGGTTATATAGTCACTTGCTAAAAAAATTGAGAGAACTTTCAATTTTATTCCCAATATCTTCCAAACTCTTTGATAAATTATCAAACGTAGCAGAATAAAACTTTTTTAAACCTGTCAGGTTCTCAAATGCACTCTTGCATTTAATTATTGCAGGCATCAATTCTATTGTCCGAGGATCAGTTGGATACTTTTTTAAAAGTTCCTTGAGGGGGTTAATAAATGATTCAATTGCAATGTATAAATTACGATAGTCTTCTTTTTTACTCCAAGTATGTGTAAGTTTGTCCATTCCGTGAAAGAACGGATCATCAGTGGGCTTTTTATCACTATTCCTAATTGCGAACATATATTTATCGAATTGTCGACCGATAAAATCAATACTATCATTCCAGTTTTGAAGATACTTTTGGGATTTGTCAATATATGCCTGGAAAGATTCTTTTAGATCTTTTGGAATGGTCTTTAGATACTCAATGTTATCTTGGAGGTTTTTATATTCCTCAAATCGCTGATTCTTTAATTTCCGATTTCTTGATACAAATATTTTGAATAAATCTTGCTGATTAATTTTGTTTATATGATCAAAGTATAAACCTTTTGGAGCTTGAAAATTAATATCACCTTGACTTTTATCCGATATTTGTAGTGACAGCTCTTCGATTTGAACCTGATAATCAGAAATGGGTTTTAGAAGATCTCTCACAAGCAGAGTGTAATATATTTTAAGTTCATTCAGCCTCTTACTTTCACTTGAAGTTTGGATTAATCTGGTTACAATATAACCAAGTAAAAATATGAATATGGTAATACAGGTGGTGAAAATTGTATCAGCTGAGACACCAAAAAATTGAGTTTGGTGTGGAGGGCTACAAAGAATTATATTATACATATTTCTATCTCTTCATATACTATATAACGTCCTGTATCAGCAGTGGCGCCAATGAACATGCCGCTTCAGCGCTGCCAATGTTCTCGCCATCTGTTGTATACAATTGTTCGGCATTTTTTGCCCTTGATGAGGAATAAATGGAATTTCGCTGCAACAAACATCAACATGTCGAAATTCTTCTTTGCTTTCTATGAAATCTCGAAGGTCAATAGCAATTTCCTTTTGCATTCTATCCGGTCCAACTATGATCTTAGTAATTGTGGTCGGCAATAGATTAAATTCTATATAAGGGACACACCGTCCACAAGCGAAACGATATTTAACCTCTTTAGGATCATACCAGAAATGAAAAAGTCGTCTTTCGCATTCTTCTGAAAAACCAGGATGTTTTAATTGCCCAATAAAACAGAAGAATTTTAACAAGCTATAAATATCTTTATTTAATACACCTTCGATAAGTTCATCGTCATTAGCAAATTCTGACACTGCATTTGTATATTCTTCTGTTGAACGGTAATCAACCCGTAATGATGGTTCAAAACCAGAGGTAGGATTGTCGTTAAGCTCTCTCCTGCTGTCATCTAACCCCAAAATGTCAAATGCAATACATATATTTCCATAATATTTATATTGGCTAAGCAAATCTGGTATTTCTGAAAAGCTTGCAATGTAGCTGTTTTTTAAACATTTTTCGTAAATTTCTTTCAGTTTACTGATATGCTCAGACTCTTCCCCGATCATATTTAATAATGGCTCATAAAAATATCGACCTTCCATCCAATCATTTAGATGCCTGATATTTATCATCCAAAGTTTTTTCTCAGACAGGATACCGGTAGCCCCCTGAATTTTCGTGTAATGATAAATACAATCAGAATCATCAGGAGAAGACTTAAAAGGTGGGAAATTATCCATTTTCATTTTTAGCATTTCAGAGCCGAACATATATTATTTAGTTGAATCTGCGTTTGCTTCGTGAATCGTGATATGAAAGGAAAAACTGAAAACCTACCCCCAAGGAATTCTATAGCACTTTTGTCGTGCATTTATCAATAACTTTCTTAAATACATGACTAATTTGCCCCTTCTTTTCCGTGCCTTTTCCCTATTCTTGTTTTTTAGAAAAGATTAAAGTGCAATGTCGTGCTTCTTATCACTATTATGTGTAGAAGGTAGTAAAGAACTTCGTAGAATTATTTTGTCTGCTGAAAACAATGAACCAAAAGGGGATCAAGCCTATTTGTCGATTAGCGATTGTAATGTTCCATCGTTTATTTAATTGAAGTACTATCGACTACAGGAAGAAGCCATTGGCCGGGACGAACAGGAAACAAGCTGCCAGGTAGTAGCATGTTTCATCTCGTATTCAATAATCTGGCCCGATCAGCTTACGTGAAGACTTGTATTTGGAGTGTTGATATCGCTGGTGTCCATTTTTTTCTGTAACATCTTTATTACCTTGACATAATTAAGTCATAGAAGTACTTCGTTTCTAATGACATAATCAGAGTGCCCCGTTTATCATGAAAGGAGGCATCTCCCCCATGGCTCTTACAAAAGCAGATATGGTCAAATCAATCCAAGACCAGCTTGGCTTTTCTAAGGACAAATCCATAGACATAGTAGAATCTGTCCTGGAGATAATAAAACAAACACTGGTGAATGGTGAGAAGGTGAAAATCAGGGATTTCGGGAAGTTCTATCTCATCGAAAAGAAGGCCCGGAACGGAAGAAACCCTCACACAGGAGAGCATATTATTATTGAGCCGAGAAGGGTCGTTTCCTTCAAGTACTCTTCAAGGGCA
>Ga0208905_1001117_pt1 | contig 13574 bp, 11 predicted proteins | sample AntAceMetag02UKS_FD_184776 | JGI IMG/M metagenome (GOLD analysis project Ga0208905, IMG submission 184776) | Saline lake microbial communities from Ace Lake, Antarctica - Antarctic Ace Lake Metagenome 02UKS (SPAdes) (version 2) | ecosystem: Environmental > Aquatic > Non-marine Saline and... | reverse complement strand
TCAACATTGACGAAACGCCCGTTCATGAAGAGAACGAGGGCGGAGAAAAAGCTGACAACAACGATAACATGAAATATTTCTTCATACTCTGTATCGTCATGGCCCTCGCCGGTCTCGCCTACAGGGCAAACAGCGTCGTGCTCCCTGCCTATTTCGAATTCAAGGCGAGTTTCCTCTGGGAATATTTACAAGGCTTTCACTTCGAGAATCTCGAAGGGGCAAAGACCATGGCGGCAACACTTCTTGCCTCGACGGTTTACATCGTCAGCGCCATAGGACAGATTGCGGGCGGAAAACTGGCCGATAAATACGACCTTCGATGGATGTATCTCGCCTTTCACGTACTGAGCATCCCCTTCGTTATCCTCATGGGGCTTCTAAGCCAGCAGCTCCTCGTGATTTCCGCCGCCCTCTATGTCTTTTTCGCCCTCGGCATGCAGCCGATTGAGAACAGCCTGGTGGCAAAATTCACACCGAACAGATGGCGAAGCACGGGTTTCGGCATAAAGTTCATCCTTGTCTTCGGGGTAGGGTCCATCGCCGTTTACATCGTGGGATGGATCAAGGAGGCCTGGAATCTGGGAACGGTCTACTTTTTCTCAGCCGCAACAATCGCCACTCTGGTACTTTTTATCATCCTTCTGATAGCAGTATCACGGAAGGTGTCCTGCAGGAACATGGAATGAGGAATGCATTTTTTTCATTGAAGCTCCCCGCAACTTGTTGCGGGGAATCTCCGACTGTTAAGGAAAAATTTATTTTTATTCGCTCGCTAACCCCTCTGCAAGCAACGGGGTTAGCGCTCGCTGTTCAGTTCATACTCCTTTTCCTTTTGTTGTTCACCGTCCTTTTATCACCGGCATACGGAACCTCCCATCTTGTCATCGATGAGATAGGCCGCGAGGTTTACCTTTCGTCTTCCCCAAAAAAGATAGTATCTCTTGCCCCCAATATCACGGAGACACTCTTCGCCCTTGGCCTCGGAAGCGAAATCGCGGGAGTCACCATATTCTGCAATTATCCCGAAGAGGCAAAGAAAAAACCGAAGGTAGGCGGCCTCATCAACCTTTCCCTGGAGAAGATCGTGTCCCTCGAACCTGACCTGATAATCGCCACCGCCGACGGTAACAGGAAGGAAACGGTGGTTCAGCTTGAGAACATAGGCCTCCCCGTGTATGTTATAAATCCCCGAAATGTAATGGAAATACTCAGCATGATATCGCACATCGGGATAATAACGGGAAGAGAACGAGAGGCGGAGAGGCTCACAAGAAACCTCGAAGGAAGGATAGCAAATGTCCTCGCACACAAAGAAGGGCTCGCACGGCCACGGGTCTTCATGCAGGTCGGAATGGATGCAATGATTTCTGCGGGCAGAAACACTTTTCTTAACGAACTTATCACCATGGCCGGCGGAGACAATATAGCGGGAGATTCCGCCATACGATATCCACGCCTCGGCATAGAGGAGATCATTATAAAAAAACCCGACTTCATCATCGTATCATCCATGAAAAAGGGGGATTCCCTTGCAAGGGCACAAGAAATGTGGAGGAGATGGGACACCATTTCTGCGGTAAAAAACAATAAAATTCATATTATAGATTCGGATATCATTACCCGTCCTTCTCCGAGAATCATCTCTGGGCTGGAGGAGCTGTTTGCCATCATTCACCCGGAGGCATTGCAAAATTCCGGCGCAAATTAGTCTTGCAAATTTATTCATGTCACGCATATAAACTTACAAGGGGGGACTATGAACAGATACGATAATCTCTTTTCGCCGATCAGGATAAGGAACATGGAGCTTTCCAACCGGGTAGTCATGCCCCCTATGGGCACCCTTCTCGGAAATCCGGACGGTACCGTAAGCGAGGCAGTCATAGCCTATCTGAAACGCCGTGCCGAGGGTGGTCCCGGCCTTATCATGACCGAAATCGTCGGTGTTCATCCGAACGGTCTTTCAATCAACACACAGTTATCGGCCTTTGACGACCGTTTCATTCCGGGGCTGAAAAGGCTTGTCGATGTGGCCCATGAAAGGGACATTAAAATCGCCATGCAGATTCACCACGCGGGGCGTGAAAGTTTCTTCATGCTGGCAGAGGGAAAGGCCATCGGGCCATCGGCAATCCCGAGCCTCATCTACGGGATGCCTCCGCTCGAAATGACCGAAGAAGACATAGGGGAAATTATAGCGGCATTCGGAAGCGCGGCACGTCGTGCCCGCGAGGCGGGTTTCGACGCAGTCGAGGTCCATGGTGCCCATGGCTATCTTTTGACCCAGTTTCTCTCTGAACTTTCAAATCAGAGGAATGACAGCTACGGCGGAAGCATGAAAAATCGTTCCCGTTTTATTACCGAGATACTGGCCGAAGTGAGAAAAGAGGTGGGCGAGGATTTCCCCATATCACTCAGACTTTCGGTGGATGAATGCATCAAGGGGGGATATACGGCACGTGATATTAAGCCGATTCTTCCCGATTTCGTGAATGCCGGCGTCGATATGATTCACGCCTCCTTTGGTACGCACGGAAGCCCCGGGGGAATTACCAGTGCCCCTATCGAATATGAACCCGGCTTCAACGCCTGGCTCGCCCGCGAGGTGAAAGAGGCGGTGAATGTACCCGTCATCGCCGTGGGTCGCTTTACAGAGCCGGCCCTGGCGGATGCGGTAATCGCGAGAAAAGATGCCGATCTTGTGGCATTCGGGCGCCAGTTTCTTGCAGACCCCGATTTTCTGACAAAAGCAAAAGCGGGCCGTTCCGGGGACATCTGCACCTGCATCGCCTGCAATCAGGGGTGTATCGAACGCCTCATGCTCGGCGAGGGAAAAATCCGCTGTGCCATCAACCCCGAAACGGGCCAGGAAACGATATATCCGAAAGGCCCTGCGGCAAAACCCCGAACGGTCTGGGTCATCGGTGCGGGTCCCGGGGGATTGACCGCTGCGCATGAAGCGGCACGGCTCGGCCACGATGTTACGCTCTTTGAAGAAAAAAGCGAAACGGGAGGACTTGTCAGGATCGGTTCCAGGGCCCCGTTCAAGAAGGCCTACGGGGAATGGATAGAATGGCTTACCCGCGAGACCGAAAAGCGGGGGGTAAAAATCCTTACCGATACGACTGTTTCTGGTGAAATGATAGGGGAAAACCGTCCCGACACGGTGATACTTGCCACGGGTGGAAAACCGATCGTTCCCGATATACCCGGCATAGATCTCGACAACGTCTGTGATGCACTGGAGGTCCTTGCGGGCAATGAAAAACCGGGCAACAATGTGGTCGTACTGGGCGGCGGGCAGACGGGCATGGAGGTGGCCGATTTCGCCGCTTCGAGGGGAAGCAGTGTCACCATCGTAGAGATGCTGAAACGGTCCCCCGTTATTAAGCTGACATCACACGGCTATATGCTCCACCGGCGCTTCAGGGAATCGGGATGCACACTCCTTCTCAACACAACGGTGAAGAAAATTGAAAAAGACTCGGTAATTATCGAGTCGGAAGGTGAAGAACGGACACTTTCCCCCGTCGATCAGGTGATTGTTGCCGCAGGAATACAGCCCTACGACCTCCTCACAAAGACCCTGGAGGAGAAAAATATCCCGTATTTCATAATCGGAGACGCCAAAAAACCGCGGAGGATTATGGAGGCAACCGACGAGGGGGCAAAAGCGGCCTGGAATTGCTGAGTGCAATGATCTCGTGAAAAGTGATCGGGTTTCCTCATTTTTCGGCTTTTTAACTGGATTGATAGTAAATAAGTATAAATTTTAACGGAGGGATGAGATGAAAACGGTAGATTTCAGACTGGATGGTAAGATTGCCCTGGTTACCGGTGCAAGCAGGGGAATAGGCGAGGCAATCGCATCAACACTGGCGGAATACGGGGCCCATGTAATACTGGTTAGCAGAAAACAGGAGGCCCTCGATGCAGTCTCAGAAAAAATAAGAGAAGCAGGGGGGGAATCCACACCGATTGCCTGTCATATGGGAAAAATGGAAGAGATTGAAAACCTCTTCAAGCAGATAAAGGATAAATTTGGGAAACTCGATATCCTCGTGAACAATGCCGCCACCAATCCCTACTTCGGCGATCTTCTGAACGCCGACGAGGCGGTCTGGGAAAAGACCAATGGCGTCAACCTCAAAGGGCCCTTTTTCATGATACAGAACGCCGCAAAGCTCATGATTGAAAGCGGAGGGGGTTCAATCGTTAATGTCGCATCGATCAACGGCATCAGCCCCGCTCCCTTCCAGGGCGTCTATTCGATTACCAAGGCGGGATTAATCAGCATGACAAAGGCATTTGCCCTGGAGCTTGCCAACCAGAATATCAGGGTCAACGCCCTCCTGCCCGGTCTCACGGAGACAAAATTTTCCGCCGCCCTTTTTACCAACGATGACATTTACAACTATGCGGTCAGCAAAATACCGATGGGAAGGCATGCAGAGCCGATGGAAATGGCAGGTGCCGTTCTCTATCTGGTATCCGACGCGTCCTCATTTACCACTGGTACCTGCTCAATCTGTGATGGGGGCATGCTCATATAAAAAGGGTTACAACAGAATTGTCAGGTTTATAATACAAAGAGGGTAAGTGTTTTTTATTTACCCTCTCTTTTTTATCGCTTTCAGATGTCTGCCCCGGCTAGTTTCTGCCAGAGTTTTTCAGCATACATTACAGCTGCCGCAGTTCCCTCCGCACCCCGGGATATCCGACTCCAGTCCCGTCTCGGCAATTTCGACATCGAATATCAGGGTCTTCCCCGCCAGGGGATGATTCACATCCATCTTTACCGCATCGTCATTAATTTCCGTAACAACGGCCGGAAAGGCTCTTCCCGACTCGTCCGAAAGCTGAACAACTGTGCCGACTTTCATCTCCATGTCCTCGGGAATGTTTGCCCTGGGAAAATCGACCACATGATCGTCTCGCCTCTCTCCATAGGCGTTCTCAGGAGCGATGGTAACATTCTTTTTGTCGCCCTTTTTCATCCCCACCACGGTATCGTCAAATCCCTTTATCAGCTGGCCCGCCCCGACGGTAAATTTAAGGGGAGGATTCCCTTCGGAGGAGTCAAAAACCTCTCCACTTTCCAATGTTCCCGTATAGTTTACGCTTATGGTATCGCCATGTTTTATCTCATCTTCCATATCTCTCGTCTCCTCTGTCTTTCATCGAAATCGGCATAAAAAAGCCACCGAACCCTGCAGAGCACAGTGGCCATCCTTGCACTACAAAATCACCATTTTCAATCTTCACATCCCGGCAAGAAACCTCAACACCGATGTTATTGCCTGGCAATATATTAATTTGACTCTTTGATGTCAAGGTCGAATCAGGAACCATCCATTTGCATGGGAACCCCCGTTATCTTGCTTAATCCCGGCTTTGTGATTGATTTCATTCCGATACTGTGATGCGCTTGATAGCAACTTATTCCCTTGTCTCGATATAAATACAGCCAATCAACGTAACAACACTCATTGAAAACCGACAAAGGCAAACTATCCGCGAGGGTAGGACGCAAAGCCATGGATCACCCGAGGGTGACAGCCAGGCTACCGAAGTTATCACTCATTTAAACCCACGAAAAATACATCATGTCATTATTACAATGAGTTTTTACCTTTGCCGACAATGATTTTTCCTTTAGGGATGGGTTCTGAATCACCGGATCGGTGTTAACCCAATAATTGAGAATCTGAGATTCCACTGTTTAACCTTAATCATGTCTCCTTTTGCAGCTACGCTTCTTAAACCCCCTTCCACACAGGTATTTGCAAAAAAGCCATGAACACACCAGCAGGATACTTCTTTCAACGATACCGGTCCGAAACGGTGAAATAAGGATATTCAGGGCTCATCCCTATTATAGTCACCCACCCAGCACATACACCGTGAGAACCCACCAGCCGGTTCTGATCTGAAACAATGCCAGGATTATGACAACGAGATTGTTCAGGCCGTGCAGGATGGGAAGATATGTTCTTTTTTTCTTCACATGATGCATGTATATTCCTGAGATCAACCCAAAGAGCAAAAGGGGGAGCATTACCAGGGCTGTCCTGCCGTGTGCCCCTGTCATCAGAAAACTATCCCAGTAGAGGTACACCATCGAAACACCCCCAAAGACGCCCGCAATCCAGAGGATCAATGAAGCGGAACCCGCGTAGACATGGCGTTTCCAGTTGAAGAAGGTCTTCGTATGAAGATGGAGAAGACGAAAACGTTGTATTCCCCAAAAAAGGGCATACAATGCCACAATCATAGACAAAAGCTGCAAAACAGGATGGACAAAAAGCATGGTCTAGAGCTCCCCTCTTTAATTTTCAATACGCCCGGATTTTATTTGAACTCATGAACAAGGATAAAGTCGTTTTTCGCACGGGACCCGTGACACCCTACACATCCTGCCGGTTTCCCTTCCTTTTTAACACTTCCATCGAGCCCGTATAGTACCCAGAACCAGTCTCCATCATCGGGATTATACCCCAGTACTTTATACATGACAGTGATGTTCTGCAGTTTTTTATCCTTACCGTAGCTTTCCTTGACCTGTATGGAACCATACTGGACGGGCGTTCCCGTTGAATTCAGTGCCATATCATTGACATATACCTTGTGAAGGGGACCATGGGGTGCCCGGCCGGGCTGCATTCCCTGATGATCAGGCCAGAACGACCACTGTGTATAGGGAGATTCCTTGCTGATGTAATTCCAGAGTGACGCCGAATCAGGCCCCGGCATCTCGGCGAATACCGTCATGACTCCTACTACAAAGATGAAACAGAGAACCATAAAAAAGGTCATTTTTCTCATCTTATACGTCCTCCTCTGCAATTGATATAATGCAAAGACTCGTCTAAAAAGAACATAAAAAACATACGCCTTTGATGTTATTTTTTCAAGAAAATTGAAGCTCCCCGCAAAGAGGTCCTCTTTTCCTTGACATTTCATCCAAAAACTCTTTTTATAGCATCATATCCTATCTTGGAGGAACGGTATGCGCATCATTGATCTTTCAACCACCATCGCACAAAGTCCCGAGGGAACTCTGGAGTTTCTGAAGACGGAAATCACCTATCACGGGCACGCCGAGGGAGCGGCACAGGCGGAAAGCCTTTTGCAGCTCCCGGCACATCTCCTTCATAACGGTGAGGGCTGGGCGACGGAAACAATCACCAGATTAGGGACGCACGATTCGACCCATGTTGACGCGCCATGGCACTATAACAGCACGATCCAGGGTGAAAAGGCCCCAACAATCGATGATCTTCCCCTGGAATGGTTTTTCGGTGACGGTGTGAAACTTGATATGACAGGAAAAGAGGATGGCAATGCCGTAACCATCAAAGACATGGAAAAAGAGCTTGAACGGATAGGGTACGAGATCAAACCGATGGACATTGTCCTGATACAGACGGGACGGGACATTTTTTATAACGATCCCGATTACATCTTCCGGGGCTGCGGCGTCACGGCCGACGCCACCAGGTGGCTCTATGAAAAGGGTATTCGCGTTATGGGTATCGATGCCTGGGGCTGGGATTCGCCGTTAAATATGCAGGCTGAGGAGGCACTTGAAAAACAGGAAACGGGCATTTTCTGGGCAGCCCATCAGGCGGGAATTCCCTACTGTCATATCGAACGGCTCGTTAATCTGGGGCCTGTGCCGTCTTTCGGTTTCAAGGTGGCCTGTTTTCCGCTCAAAATCAAGGGAGGCAGTGCAGGACCCGCACGGGTTGCCGCAATCCTTGAGAACTAATATGGTTGCCAGCTTCTCACCAATGTTGTATATAACTTATTAATATCTTAATCTATCTTTGCGCCACCGTGGTATAATCGAACCCATCTCTTTTTCACTTTCGCAGGAAGCGCTTAAAAAAAGTAACGCTAATATTTATACTGAACACCATTCTTGTAACTGCTCTACAATTCTCATGTTTCATACGTCACTCGAGTTTAAAACTGTAATGTAAGAAACACAGGTCTATTACATCCTAACGATCAACATCGAACGTAAAAACATGGAGGAATATCATGAACAGAGGACTGTTATTGCTACTTATTATCACCGTTATGATGGTCGCCTGCCCTGGCAGTCGCCCGAAAAATCAGGGGGTGGCCGACGGCAGACTTGCACCCTGCCCCAAATCCCCCAATTGCGTATCATCACAAAGCGACGATGAAAAGCACTACATAGCGCCGATCGTTTATGATGGAACGCTGCAAGAAACGCGAGAAAAACTTATCTATGTTCTTCAGTCGATGCAGCGATCACGGATCGTGAAAACTGAAGATACCTATATCCACACGGAATTCACCTCTGCTTTCTTTCACTTTGTCGATGACGTGGAATTCTATCTCGATGATACGGCAAAGACAATTCATATGCGATCTGCCTCGCGCCTCGGAAAGGCGGACTTCGGCGTGAATAGAAAACGGATGGAAAAAATCAGAGAAAGTTTTAATGCTCAGGCTGGCAAAAAGGAATGAAACAATTCCTTATCTGAAATCCATGAGATCCTTAAATCGTTCCGGAGTCGCAATAAGGAAGCCTGCCGTTCTATTGAGCCGGCTTCAAGAGTGAATTATCCCCATATTCCCGAATCAACCTCTCGATAAACTGGTCTTTTTCCTCCCAGAGATCACTGACCCATCCCTGGAAGCGTTCGCGAAACTTCTCATCATCGAGATAATTGCCGTGGAGGAATTCCTCGGGAATGACATGTTCTTTTACCCTTACAACGATACGGGATACGCGCCCGCAGAGAAAATTCCAGAATCTTACGAGCCCTTCCGGATAGACGATCGTCACATCCAGCATCTTTTTTATCTTGCCGTCCATCGCATTGAGGGCGAAGGCAAACCCGCCGGCCTTTGGCCGCAGGAGATGTCGGTAGGGTGATTCCTGTCTTTTGTGCTTCTCCGGCGTGAAGCGAGTCCCTTCAATAAAATTGAGAATCGAAACCGGTGTATGCCCGTACCGTTCGCACATTTTTTTTGTCGTTTCCAGGTCCTTACCCCGCTTCTCGGGATATTTTTCAAGGTATTCCCGCGAGTAACGCTTCATGTAAGGGTAGTCGAGGGCCCACCATGCCGTTCCCATGATGGGAATCCAGAAAAGTTCCTTCTTTACAAAAAATTTCGGGAAGGAAATTTTATAGCCGAAGGTTCTCAGAAGGACGAGGATATCCGTCCATGACTGGTGGTTGCTGTTGACGAAATACCACTCCTTACGGGTTAACCCTTTCAATCCTTCGATATCCCAGGTTATTTTCTGGGTCAGCTTCAGCGAAAACAGGGTGCCCCATATCCACCCATTCACTGTCGTCATGAGGTACCGGGCGCACCGTATCTGCCACCATTTGAATCGAACAAGGTATTTTGTCAGTGCCAGGACGTAAACCGGAACGGTCCAGATTAAGGTATTGAGGACGATAAGACCAATACAGGTAATCCCGACCAGCGTTGATGGTAGAAACGACAGCATGATTTTATATCCCCCTGATAATTCATGCCATTTTTATTAACAAATGCAAATTTTACAGCTGAAGCTCCCCGCAACTCGTTGCGGGGAGCTTCAGCTGTAAAGGAAAATTTTATTTTTTATGCGCTCGCTGTTCAGTTCAACAGGAAAGACAAAACACGGTTAATTTACCACTTCGCCTCGTGTTCCTCGGTAATGCCGAAACCTGTCTGAATCTGATACTCGGTATCACCATCTCGCAAAGTTCCTTCAAAACGACCGAAGAGCTGGTGAAAATTACTCATGAGAATGCCGAGATTGAGGGTCTTTTTCAGCTCCCCTTCCGGATAAAAGGTCAAATCAACCTTTCCATCACTGGAAATCAGCCGCCACGGTTCCAGGATATTTAGATCGTTGTACCGGAAATCCACGGTGTCCGTCTTAATCATTCGACCGTCAATCCAGAAGACATTTTCCGTATATCCCGTATCATTCACACCCTGAACGAGGTTGAATCCGACCCGCCTTCCCTCCCTGTCAAAGCCCCCGCCGGAGGACCAGTTCCAGAAGGTATAGTGCGAAAGGTAGCCGAACGTGTAATCGAGAACACCGGAGGACCGGGACGGCTCTATCGTGAAATCCCTGTTTCCCACGCGCATCGTCCCGCTTACTGCCATGCCCGCTTCTTTTGTCGTATAGTTGAATCCTTTCAGGCCCACGCGGGTCACAATGTTCATTGCTTCCCGATACCTCTCGAACCTCAATTCAGCCTTCAGTTTCCCCTTCACCGCCGAGGTCAGTGATATGGAATCGGCCTCATTTTTCATATAAACTGTTGTCTTTCCGCTTTTGAAGCTGACATCGCCCGAAAGGGAATTCCCCTTTATCTCGGTTGCAAAACTCATGGGGTGAATAATATCGAATTCCAGCAGCTCCTTTCGTTCCCTGTCAAAGGCATAGGTGAACATGTTTCCGAGATACCCCGCATCTACGACGCAAAGCCCGAAAATGACCTCTTCATTGCAGACACCCAGAAACTGCCACCGTTTCAACCTGAAGGCCGAAACCGGCCCCTGCCCGCTCTTTCCGTAACGCCTCAATTTTTTGAGGTCAAAGCTCTCCAGCGGTTTTTCATAGATCCCGAATCGCGGACGACCATTGCTCCCGACAATCTCTCCGTATTCTTTTTCAGCCATGGTAGCACACCCCCTTTTCAGTAGTGAATAATCGCTTACCCATTGCTCCGTTATAAGTGTTTTCTATTAAAGGCCATTTTAATGAAGCTATTTATCACCGCATATCCGATTTATTGGTTTTATTGGGTAGTGTCAAGTTAATTGTGTAAAAATATCTATACAGATAAACCGGTATGTTTCGTTTTAAAAGATTAGCAACTTCGCCTGGAAATCAATAGAATCGTTTTGGTAGCAAATCTATTATTACCGTTAAAAGTCTCACCGTAATATTCCTTGACAAGATATCATAGCGGAGTTAGTTATTAGCATATTGTATTGATCTTAAATGTATTATGTGCTTTTGAACAGCTGTAACCGGGGGGATTATGGTCTGATCATCGAAAGCCCTGTTTCTCAAAAAGAGACGGGGCTTTTTATTTTGTGATGGAAACTATGATTGCCATTTTCTCCACATTTTACCAAGTTGGCTTTTGGTCTTTATTACCATGAAAAGCCGACTGATCGAAATTCAATAGTATTCTATGAAGTAAAGAACAGCGCGGATTACTTCTATCAATAACGACACGGCTGATACCTGAGATATGAGAATAGGAGTCGTGAATATTAATGATAATCTTCAGGAAATTGGTTTGAAAATAATCCAGTTTGCTTGCCACATCTTCCGCTAGTTCTGCCGCCAACAAAAAGACAACATTGCTTCAGACAGTCCTTCCAATCCAGCCTCCCACAAAGATTATTTTTTTATTCTTTAACCCATTTTTGCTAATATCCTGCAAAATTCCGATTCTTGGAACAAAAAAAGCTGGCTATTGAATTTAATGTTAGGTCATTATCCACATTCAAGGAGGTGCTATGAAGTATCTGCGGAACATGGGAACCCAGGAAAAGATGGACTGGATATTCAACAAGGCCACTTGTACGAACTTTGTAACCTATGCGCTGGTGCATGGTGAAATCTCCGAAGAAGATCTCTGCAGTGCACTTGAATGCCTAAAAAAGCGCCATTCGATGCTGAACGCATCGATAGTCGGACGGGGATGGTGGAGCGCTCGGCTTAAATACAACCAATCCTCAGAGATTCCTTTGAGAATCCTTACGTCTGCAGACGAAAAAGGCCTGATACCCGTCATTGAAACGGAGTGCATGGAAAGATTTTCGGGAAAAGGCCCGCTTGCCAGATGCATTCTCTTCAGACACTCCCAAACACGATCCACACTGATGCTGACACTGGATCACGCGATCGCCGATGGAAGGTCGGGTGTTTTTGCCATGAGAGACCTGATGCTGGCATTGGGATGCGGCAATACGGCCGGACCAAGGCTCATGCCTCTCAAGCCTGCAAAACCTGTTGAAGGCTATTTCCCCAAGGAGATGCTCGGAGTACGCGGATGGCTGAAGCATATCGTTTTTTTAACCAGGACATTGAGAAACGATTTCACCGCAAAGAACGTTGTTCCCTGTACGCCTGATGAATATGCACCCTATGATGACTGTAAGATGCATCTCATAACACACGAGGTTGCGTCTCACAATCTTGAAAAGCTGCTCAGTTGCGCGAAAATGAATGGCATTACGATTAACTCGCTCCTCCTCTCGGCAAAGGTCATCGCTACGGCATTGCATCACGGCATCTCCGAGCCTTCAACCTTTGCTGTCGGGTACGATGTCGATATGCGAAAAAAGGTGACCCCGGACATTGGAGATCACATCGGCATGTTCCTGTCTGCCATCATGAGCAGTCACATGGCACACAGCGGGAGCGACCTGATAGCCCTCGCAAAAGACATCCAAAAAGCGAAAGAGACCGCAGAGAGAAATAACGAGCTCTTTATCGGGTATCCGAAATTCATCCAATTTTTGAACTCCCTGCTGTTTCTTTTCGGAACAGGCCCACTCGGTGTAAAGGTATACACAGGCATCTATAAAAGTTTCCCCCTCAATGCTGCGATTTCAAATCTTGGGAACCTTGATATTGAAACACAATACGGGAATTATTCGATAGAAAAAATCGGTTTCTCGGTATCATCAGCAGTCTGGGGACTGATAAATCTTTTTGTCTCAACACTGAATGGCCGGATGATGCTGAATTTCACCTGTCTCGAACCGCTCATTTCAAGAGAGCATCTCTGCTCCATTGCGGACAAAATCATCGAAATCCTGGAAAATGCTGTTTATCCCACTAATCTTCATGCCTTGTAGCGGGCACAACGAGGGATTGTATTAGATTAGAGATTGAGTGCAGGTCAGCTTATTAATTTAAACTCACACGATAGATACAGTCAAAAAAAACAAAAACTGAATAGAGGCCCCAACCAGTGATGTCGGTGAGCTTTGTCGTTACAAGAATGCGTACATCTTGCCACTATGCTCTAAATTAATATTAACTCTAAAGGGAAGAATTCAACAGACAATCTACATTCAAAGAAGGATTTGACGGGCACAACATATAGGGGATAAAGGGGTCAAGTCTACGTTTGACTCTTGTAGCTGATTGCCAATTGTAATCTACAGCGAACAAGCCAATTCGAGTTTTGTTTGTTTCAGGAAGTTACAAATATGATACAATCGTAAAAAGACTGGATTCCCGCCTACGCGGGAATGACAAAATTGTGTATATTCCGACTTTTTACGAGTCCATCAAATATCACGTCACCCGGGGAAAATAACGATCAATAATCTGCACATTTTAACCCGCATTCATTGATCTGGCCAGATCACCCAACCTCTGGCTTTGTATTTGAAGGGTTGATATTGCCGGTGTAAATTTTTTATTGAGTTCAGGAAGAAAGAGAGAGAACATCATGAAAAAGTGGCGGAGAAGATGAATAAGTGAAGCTCCCCGCCCACAGGGCGGGGCTTGCGGGTGCGCTCCCGGTTATACCTTTCGAAGAGTGTCTAGTTTA
>Ga0208905_1001114_pt1 | contig 13608 bp, 12 predicted proteins | sample AntAceMetag02UKS_FD_184776 | JGI IMG/M metagenome (GOLD analysis project Ga0208905, IMG submission 184776) | Saline lake microbial communities from Ace Lake, Antarctica - Antarctic Ace Lake Metagenome 02UKS (SPAdes) (version 2) | ecosystem: Environmental > Aquatic > Non-marine Saline and... | reverse complement strand
CTACTTTTCTTACACTTAACGTTACCACCCATTGGTAAACAATGCATTATTCAAAAATAGGTTGAAAAATTATGAAATTTGATATTATGTACATATATTTGTACTATAGTATGTACTAAATCACAAAACAATGCTTACAACAACAATTTCTGATTTCCGAAAGGATATTAAAAAATATCTTGATAATGTAACTAAGAACTTTGAAACTCTTATAATTAATAGGGGTAAAGATAATGGAGTGGTAATAATTTCCTTACAAGAATATAACTCCTTGCATGCAACTCAACATGAATTGTCATCAAAAACCAATGAGAAAAGACTGGATTCTGCGATTGACAAATTAAAAAAAGGCTCATCATTCCAAAAAGACCTTTTAGACCAATGAAATATATATTTGTAGATGAATCCTGGGATGATTATCTCTATTGGCAGAAGACTAATAAAAAGATGCTTAAAAGAATAAATGATTTATTGAAAGATATTTCACGAAATCCTTTTTCTGGAATTGGAAAACCTGAACCTTTAAAATATAAATACAAAGGATTTTGGTCTCGTAGAATTGATAATGAGCACCGATTAATTTATCAGGTCAAAAACAACGAAATACTTATCGCCAAATGCAGATTTCATTATGATTAAATTAGTAGAAAAACGGGTGGTAACATCGGCTCAAAAACAAGCGGGCGAAAAGTGTTAATATGAAACGAATTGCAAGAAAAAAGAATGGTGCTGGTTGATACAAAAGCGGGTTAAAATGCCCGCCAGTTTTTAGCCGTAAACGTTACCTGCAAGCTGCCAAAACAGAAGATTAACATAGTAATTTGGATGGAGAAAAATATATATATAAAGGAGTGGTTAGAATTAAAACCTTACGAAAAACAGACAGTGACAGACAGTTATTATCTTAAACTCTGTAACACCGTTAAACACGCTATTAAAACAAATAAACAGTCGTTTGTCTTACAAATGTATTTAGACAAAGGATACATTAACTATTTGGCTTGCTTTTTAACCTCATATCTCGAAGATATTATATCAGAAACCAATATTTGGAACTCTTTTGTTAGAACTCACCAACGATTGTACAAAAAACAACTTCCTTTTTACATTTTAGATGAGTACTACGAAGAAGAAATTAACCCTCAAGACATAAGTTTTCTAATTTGGTATTTTCTCAATACGGTACAAGAAGAAAAATTTATTGCTCCTTATAACGATTTTATTGTTGAAACATCAGAAAAAGTAATGGATGTTTTTGATGAGGTTTGGGATTCTGCTCCAGAAAACGAGTACTTGAAATTGTTCTATCAAATGGATGAAAACGAAAACGATTTTTATATTACCCGGAATCTGATTGATACAATTCTGTTTAAATCTTATCTGTTTTATCCTGACACTTTGCTAAAACTAAGAGAACAGGAATACAAAATAATTGAAGAAAGTAAGGATGAAGACAACATAATGATGTTTTTAAACGAAAACAGGGATAATACTTTACATAAAAGCTACACCCGTTTACTTAGCTTGAAAGGTAAAGAATGGGCTTCCGAAATTTTAGGCAGCAAACATCCACTTAGTTCTGACTTTTTAAATATTTCGCAAAGGATTAGAGGTTTCTTTTTGTACAAAGGACAAAATGATTATGACATATTTATAGAGCATATAGCATCAGGCAAAAAATTTGAATTAACAAAAAAATCTTTTAATCATTCAGACACTTTAAAAGAAATTGACACAATACTATTTATGGGGATTGCCCATTGGAAAGACGATTGGTGGTTTTCAGGGGTGTTCTTTCAACAACCATTTAACCCTGATTTAATTTTGGATGAAAAAAATTCATTCGAAAGCAGAATGTCTGTTAACTTTCTAGACCATAAAAAACAGGATACAAATGCTTTACTCAATCAACAGATGGAAGCTTTCAAAGATTTTAACAATGATTCACAAATAGCATTTCTTCCGTCAGATAAGATAGAAGGATTTTATAGAGACTATATAGAGTTTTTCAATAACTCATTAAACCTATCTGCTAAGAAAAAAGAGGAAGCAAAACAAAGAGCGAGAAAAGATGGATTTTTTGGAACAGAAGAAGAACACAAAGATTTCTCCGAAGTATCAGAAACAGGATTAATGTTTTTTAATCCTAAAAGTGGTGGTGAAATTGCATTAGCCGTTAACTCTGCATTTCCTTTGCCCAATAATCCTTACTTTGATGAAGCATATAGCGAAGAACATATTATGCGATTATTAATGGCAGAAGATTTGTCAACAGAATTGGTAAAGTATTGTATTGACAATTGTGAAACAGAATTACCATTTTTCAACAAAGGTGTCGGAAAAATGTATTTAGATGACATGGATTTTTTACTCAGATTTTGGAAAAAGGGAAATTATCATTCCATACCATCAATAACCTATACAGGACAAGAGGAGAAACAGCCAGCAGGTAACAAAAGCTATACCCAATAGGGGTTTCAGTGCAAACTTAAAAGTAAATGCAAGTAATGAAAATTTGTAATAAATTGAAACGGAAGTGTTATAAAATCCCTTACTGGGCATAGCCAAACCGTCAGACTGTCTAAAAACCTCTTGATTTTGTTGATAACTTTCTAGTAAAACGCATATTAAGATACTGGTTATTAGTATCTTTAAGTATGAAATTCATAAAAGGAAACAATCGAACACAAATCAATCTTTTCCCAGTTTCCCTTGAACATGCTATTGATGAAGATAATGAAGTACGTATCATCGATCTGTTTGTTGATAGTCTGTCATTGGAAGACTATGGGTTTAAGATAGAATATGTTGAAAATGGCCGTCCTGCTTATCATCCGGCAGATTTACTCAAGCTTTACATTTATGGGTATTTGAATAAGGTTCGATCATCGAGAAACCTGGAAAAAGAATGCAAGCGAAATATTGAAATGATATGGCTTATTAAAGCTCTGAAGCCTGATCTAAGTACTATATCTAACTTCAGGATGGATAACCCTAAAGCCATAAAAAAGGTATTTCGGGCAACTGTACAAATAGCCAAACACTTTGATTTGATTGGGGGAAAACTAATTGCCGGAGACAGTAGTAAATTCAGGGCACAAAACCAGAACATATTATTTTAAAAGATACACCACCAACAAATGTAAAAGCTGTCCTGTGAAAGATCAATGTACTAGAGCAAAATACGGTAAAGGTGTACAACGCAGTGAATATCAGGAACAAATCAATAGAAACAAGGAAAGGATAGAACAAAATCAAGATTACTACCGTCGACAACAGGCAATAGTAGAACATCCTTATGGCACCATTAAACGACAATGGGGGTTTAGCTACGTATCAACAAAGAAAGGTAAACAACGGGCAAGCGCCGATGTTGGTTTTATGTTCATCGCTTACAATCTCAGACGGATTATGAACATTGTTGGAAAAAATGCTCTAAAGAAGTACCTGGAGGTGCTTGTTTTATTAGTTTCGGGGAAATATCGTCCGATAAGGCTCAAAATAAGCCTGTTAAAAGCAATCAAATATTTATACAAAATCTTAACCTCATATTTTGAGGGTTGCTTAAATAGGCTTAAATTTGATCAAAACTTACTTAGTACTGGAGGTTTTTAGACGAACTGACGTTGTGTGTAATGCTTTAGTCCCCCTAATGATTGCATTGTCGAATCAAATTGAATGAGTTTTCCTGAACCTATAATCGTTTGATATAATTTTCCTGAACAGGAATCTACTTTAAATATAATTAAAGTTAGTTAGATGACTAAAAAAGAATTAGGCCAAAAAATAAAGGAAAGAAGGAAGACAATGTCTATGCCTCAGAGCCAGCTTGCAGACTATACAGGATTGTCAGTTGTCACTTTATCACAGATAGAGAGTGGAAAGGCAAACCCATCATTTGAGACTCTAAGTGAGATTTTTCACTTCTTAAATCTTGAAATTCTGGTTGTGGTAAAAAACGATAGATGAAGTTAAGAGTAATATATAAAGGGAAACAAAATGCAGGAGTACTCTGGAGAGATGAATATGGATATCATTTTGAGTATGAAGATGAATTCATATCAAATGAAAACACTTTTCCTATATCGGTGAATATGCCTAAGTCTCAAAAAAGATTTAACTCAGGCAGAATATTTGCAAATTTTCAATCAATATTGAGTGAAGGATTTATTCGGGAATTACAATGCAAGGCATTAGGTATTGATACCAACGATGATTGGAGCCTGCTAATATATACGTGCGAAAAAGAGACGATAGGTGCAATTACAATTAAAATAATAGAAGAATAATGGCCAACTGTAATGGATGTTCGAAGGAGAATATTGATGGTTTTTGTTCAGCGTGTGAAACCAAATTATTTGACAGGTCCAAAGTTGCCAGCCAACTTGGATTTAATTGGAATGATATTCAAGATAGGATTATGGGACAGCCTGAAGGATTTAGCATTTCAGGAGTACAACTTAAAGGATTTATTGGAAGAGATAAAAATAATCTTTTAGCTCCAAACAGGGATGTTGAATCAATGTACATTATTAAGCCATTTTTGGATACAAGGAGAACTTTATACAAAGATTCTCCGGCAAATGAACATTTGACCATGACTATGGCTGACCAATTGTTCAATATCTCAACTGCAAAATGCGGGTTAGTGAAATTTGCTAACGGAGAACCGGCTTACCTTACAAGAAGATTTGACAGGGATAAAGAAGGCAACGTACTGGGTCAGGAAGATTTTGTCTCTGTATTAAATGCTACTCCAGGCACAAACGACCATGGACTTTATAAGTATAATTCGTTTACTTACGAAGATGTTGGAAATCGACTTAATCCTGCAGACCAGATAAGTTTCATTAGAATTCTTATTTTCAATTTCCTCACAGGCAATGGAGACGTTCACTTAAAAAACCTTTCTCTTTTAGAATCATCTGATGGTGATATGTTATTATCTCCTTCATATGATTTAATGAACACAAAACTTCACATCAATCACCCGAAAATAGCAATGAACTTGTTTAAAGAAATGGAGAGAACAAAACAAAATTTGCTAACTACCACATACGATTATAAAATTGGAGACTTCCTTGAATTAGGAAAAAGAATAGGAGTAAGAGACAGGATATTACACTCAATAGAAAAAGAATTTCGTGCAGCTAAAGCGGATATGCTTTTGCTTGTAGATAAATCATTTCTTTCTGATGCCGGAAAACTAAAGTATAAGGAAGTGGTGGGGCTACACTATGGCCAATTATTCAATCCTTAACAGAAACTTTATGTAATTTTTCAAAATTGTCCTACACACAATGAACTAAGCTTAACATTCATCAAATGAGACTTGATGCCCTGAAAGTAGCTATTGGAACAAATCTGTTTTTTCTGTTTGCCACCCTGGCAGGCCAGGGTACATTCCCCGACCTGGTCGAAAACGCCTATGGGCTGGACCAGGATCTTGTGAATGGGATTCAGTATTCTAACCGGTATATGAGGTCCGAGGGTAATCCCTATTTTCAGGAGGACAGTTTTAAAAATGGTTCCGTTTCAATTAATGGAAAGATTTATCAAAATGTGCAGCTTAAATACGACCTTTTTTCGCAACGTGTTGAAATTAAGCATGATAAGATTTTAGGCAGGAACTACCGTTATATAACTATTTCTGACCGCATGGAGGCTTTTAGTTTGGGAGCGTATGAATTCAGAAAGCTGAATATACAGGAAAACCCGGAAAGGTATTACCAGGTTATAAATACAGGACATTTTACCTGCCTTGTCCATTGGGAAAAAAAACTGGTTCCGCTTGATAACAGCGCTATTTACATAGACCATTTTACCCATCCCAGGTTTTATTATTGGCTGGAATTAAAGAAAGGAGCAGCTACCGATGTGGATGGTCGTTTCAGTCTTGTGATCAAACCTGGAAAATATACTATTGATTTGAATTGCATGGGTATGGAACACAGGCAAAACTACCTGGAAGTGCTTTCCGGTGGAAATCTCACCATCTCCATGAAAAAGAGGCTGGTTCCTATCACCGAGGTAGTGATCCAGGCCAACAAGTACCACAATGTGCGAGGTACCCAGATGGGATTTGAACGGTTAAATTACAAAGTATTCAAGGAAATTCCACTGGTTATGGGAGAAAGGGATGTGCTGAAAATCATCCGGATGCTTCCCGGGGTTCAAAGTGTGGGGGAGGGTTCATCCGGTTTTAATGTGAGGGGCGGTTCAGCAGATCAGAATATGATCTATATGAACAAGGTACCGGTGTACAACAGCTCACACCTTTTCGGTTTCTTTACTTCATTCAGCTCTGATATTGTCAGGGACTTTACCCTCTACAAAAGCAACCTGCCTGCAAGCCTGGGTGGACGGCTGGCCTCCTTTTTTGATATCTCCGCAAGGCAGGGTAACATGAATAAGTATACGGTCAGGGCAGGGATTAGCCCTATTACCGGTAATTTGTCTGTAGGGGGCCCCATTAAAAAGGACAAAAGCTCATTCATTCTGAGCGCGCGTTCCACATACTCCGACTGGATGCTTGAACGGATGGAGGATCCGGAACTCAGGAACAGTGAGGCAGGTTTTTATGACTTTGGTGGGACACTCACATATGAACCAGACGATAAGACATTGGTCAAAGCATTCGGTTATGTGAGCCGCGACCGGTTTAAGCTGGGTGTCTCCAACGGGTATGCTTATGCCAATTCGGGGGCATCGGTCAATGTGAGGCACCGTTTCAACCCGAGGATCACAGGTGATTTGGCTCTGGTCTACGGGCAGTATGATTTCAGGACCGTGGATATGAAAGTACCTTCTGAATCCTATGTTCACGAATACCGCATTGGTCATTATGAACTGAAGGCTGATTTTACCTGGCTCTCTCTGGGTAGCCAAAAGCTAACCTATGGAGGCAGTGTTATTTATTACAACCTGAATCGGGGGACTGTTGAACCGTATGGTCTGTATTCTTACAGAGCTCCTCTTGAACTGGGAATCGAAAATGGAGTGGAGACCGGTATTTATGTTGCCGATGAGATTACGCTTACACCGCGTTTAATGGTCTATACTGGATTGCGTTTTGCAACCTACATGTCACTTGGACCGGATCAGGTCAGTATCTATGAAGAAGGGCAACCCCATTGGGATTATTATGTGGTTGATACACTGACTTTCAAACGGGGAGCTATTGCCCGGGCTTACTACGGAGTTGAGCCCAGGATATCCATTAACTATATGGTTGGAGATAATAATTCGCTGAAGTTCTCATACAACCGTATCCGCCAGTTCCTGTTTATGCTCAGCAATACCATTGCCATTTCCCCCACAGACCAGTGGAAATTGTGTGACTTCCATATCGAACCGCCGTACATGGACCAGGTATCGATAGGGTATTACCTGGATTTTCCCGGGAAAAGCCTGAGTACCTCTTTGGAGCTCTACCATAAATGGGTCTCCAACGTGGTGGAATATCGCGATGGAGCCAATTTTATCAGCAATCCACATATCGAAACTGATATACTTCAAGGCAACCAGAAAGCCTATGGCCTGGAAGCCATGATCAGGAAAAATACCGGGAGGCTCAATGGCTGGCTGGCATACAGCTTATCCAGATCAATCATCCAAATCGATTCTCCCATCCCAGGTGAGAGCATTAACAAGGGAAAACCTTATCCGTCAAATTTTGACAGACCGCATAACCTGACACTGGTAGCCAATTACAAAATGAACAGGCGGCTTAGTTTTTCAACTAACCTGGTATATATAACAGGCAGACCTGTAACCTATCCTATTTCCATCTACTACCTGAATGATTTGCAATATATCCATTACTCTCCGAGAAACAGATATCGCATTCCGGACTACTTCCGGCTTGATTTTTCTGTGAACATGGAGGGGAACCTGAAAAAGAGAAAACTGTTCCACAGCTATTGGATGCTTAATATCTACAACCTTACCGGACGGAAGAATGCCTACTCTGTATATTTTCAGAGTGACGGAGGGAAGATTGATGGGTACAGGCTATCCATTTTCGGTCAGCCGGTGGTGACGCTATCCTGGAACCTTAAACTTGGAAATTATGCAAGTGAATAAGTACCATATCCTATTCCTGTTGTTACTGACCTGTGGCTCTTGTATTGAGCCTTTCGAGCCGGTTATTAAGGAGTACCAGAACGTGCTGGTTATTAACGGGAAAATAACCGATCAGCCTGGAATACATTATGTAGAGGTCTCCAGATCCACCCCTTATAATAAACCTATCTATAAACCCGTGGGGGGATGTATAGTTTTGGTCACCGATGAAAATGGAGACATGATACCCTTCCAGGAAGGAGAAGGGGGCAAGTATAGTGCTGACATTCCTGGCTCTTTCCTGGCTGTGGGCAAAGCCTATCGTCTCCAGGTATTCACTCCGAATCAAAGGGAGTATTGTTCAGAATATGATACACTCCTGGCATGTCCGCCCATAGACAGTATTTATTATGAGGTTGAAACCAGGGAAACATCAGACCCGGACTTTTTCCTTGGAGGTATTCAGTTTTACGTGGATATGACCGGTTCTGCCTCAGATTCCAGGGATTTTATGTGGCAGCTGGAAGAAACCTGGGAGTATTGGGCAGCCCTTTTTAGCCAATATATCCGGCGGGAAGGAGAAGAGGTGACAAAATTCCGCTCCAGTGACCTTTATAAGTGTTGGAAGACATATCCCATAAGTGAGATTTATACGGAAACAACCCGAAATCTATCTGTGAATGCATTGAAAAGAAATTCTCTGAATTTTGTCTCCAATGAGACCGACAGGCTCAAGGTTGCTTATAACCTGCTGGTTAAGCAGCAATCACTTACCAGAAGATCATATATTTACTGGGAGAAGATGAAGGCACAATCCGGCGAAATGGGTGGATTGTATGAGAGCCAGCCCTCCAGTGCCATAGGGAACATTTGCAATACCACTGATCCGGATCAGGTAGTTCTTGGCATTTTCTACGCCACTCAGCAACGGACTAAACGAATTATGGTGGACAATATGAGCAGCGAAAACGATCTGTTTGAATTTGAGATACCTTATCTTACCTGTGAGTGGGAGAATGCCATTGGTAGTTTTCAATCGGGAGATGATTTTCCCTATTACCTGAAATCCAATCATTCATCAGGGTATGGTCCCCCATACCTGACAGCAGACCGGATCTGTTTTGATTGCAGGATCCAGGGTGGCATCAATGTAAAACCTGATTACTGGTAACCATGAAACAGCTCAGATCAACCCATATCCTGCTATTATTTCTGGCTTTACTGGTCATTAAGCTTCCAGACGTAACCGGTCAGCGTTCTCCATTCGATCCGGATGTTTATCGTGAAGCGTCCCTAATTAAGGAGCATGTGGAGGTATTTACCGACCGATCAATATATGCGGTCAATGAGCACATAAATTTCAGGGCAGATCTTGTTGTAGAAGGCCTGCCGGAAGACAGAATGTGGAGTTCAATTCTCTATGTCGAACTGGTATCGACCATAGGGACAAGCCTGGCTATGGCAAAATTTGATTTTTCAGACCAGGCATGCTATGGCATGCTGCCCATTCCTGCCAGTGCATTGACCGGTAATTATTTCCTGAAATGTTACACCCGGTGGATGCGTAATGCGGGTCCGGATAAATTCAGCTATACACCACTCAAGATCATTAATCCATTCAGATCAGAAGTGGCAAACCATACTACCAGTGGAGGAGAAACAGGTTTACAATACTCCCGTCGCGACTATATTACCGGTCTCCTGGAGTGTGCTATCCCGGAAACGTCTTATGAGAGGGGAGAAGAGATCAGGCTTGAGCTTTCAGTACCCGAAAATAGACGTTTACAGAAGGTGCGATGCTGTATTACTGTTGTTCCGCTGGATGCCGTTGATACGCTGAAGGGGCAATTGACCTCTATTAGTGAATTTGTGGGCAGAGACCAATTTGTGGTGCAATTTCTTCCCGACCTTTACGGTCCTTCAATTTCAGGGACGGTGGTCAGAACTGATGAGAATGATGGTCCCGTTCAGAAAACAAAACTTCATTTCTCCTTATTGGGGAATCAGCCTGACTATTTTGCAACCATAACAGATGCTTTTGGCAAATTTGTGGTTTCCATTCCTGCCCGCACCGGTATACAGGAACTAATTGTCACTCCTGAAGTCTCCGGTGATGGGTTAGCAGAGGTGAGGATCGATCAGGACTTTGATGAGGATTTCCCGCCGGTACCTGCAGTACCTTTTACTCTTTCAGCCGGAGAACGTGAAGTTGCCACCCGGATGGTCCGTAAGATGCAACTTTCGGAAGCCTTTAAAATGCCGGATTCACCGGAAGTGGTCCGGGTAGATACGGTACCTGTCCCTTTTTATGGTACAGCCATACATTCCATTGTATTGGACGATTTTATTGACCTGCCTACTCTGAAGGAAGTATTTATAAACCTGGTTTCTCCTGTAACTGTTGTAAAAAGAAAAAACAGTACCACGCTGATGATACACAGTGACAATCCCACCAGTAGGTTATATAACTCTTTGATCATGGTTGACCAGATTCCTGTATTCGACCAGGATAAATTGATATCCATTGCCCCGGAAAAGATTAGCAGGATTGATGTGATCAATGATGTTTATGTGAAGGGGAGTATGACCTATGGTAGTGTGATCAATATTGTTACACGGGAAGGGGACATGGCTGGTATTGATTTGCCAACCGGCTCCTACTTCTTTGATTACCTGGCGATCCAACCGGTCAACGTACCCATTGAAAGGATCCCTGCTCCGGGTGACCAGGTTCCCGATTTACGAAATACCCTGTTGTGGATACCCGATCTGGTACTTGAAAGAGGTATGGCCGAAGAAATAGTCTTCAATGCTCCTGCCTATCCAGGGGAATATGTAGTACTGGTAAGATGTATGGCCAGGCCCGGAGAGGTACTATCAGCTACTACCCGGTTTGTGGTAGAGTAATTTTTATTTAATAGATGTATGTGTTGTTTTAACAAGTGGATATAGATAATAAATATGTAAGTTTACATATCTAATTGAAACTTAATCAAAAGGGCAACCGTTGTTTGGCAATTGAATAAAACAAAAGCAATGTTATCAATATATATTCCAATTTATAATTTTAATGTAACGTCATTAATTAGTAAATTATCTCAGCAGATTAAAAAAATTGATGTTCTGTGTGAAATAATTATTATAGATGATTGTTCTGAAGAAGATTTTAAGAAAATTAACGAAAATGTATGCAGGAAAGAAATTTATATCCAATTAGATAACAACATTGGCCGGGCAAAAATCAGGAATCTTTTCCTTAAATATGCAAAATATGATTACCTGCTCTTTCTTGATTGTGATACTTTTATTATCTCGGATGATTTTGTGGCAAAATATATATCGGCTATATGTAGAAATGAGTATGATGTTATTTGTGGAGGAGTGACTTATGATAATTGTCGCCCGGAAAGAAGTAAGATGTTGAGATGGAAGTATGGAATCAAAAAAGAAAGTAAACCACTTGATATTCGTGTATTATCGCCACATAAATCATTTATGACCAGTAATTTTTTAATCAATCGGAGAATATTTGAGCAAACAAAGTTTGATGAAAGAATTACTGAGTATGGACATGAAGATACATTGTTTGGATTTATGCTAAAGAAAAAAGGGATCAATGTTAAGCATATAAATAATCCGGTACTTCATGGAGATATTGATTATAATACCGGGTATTTGAAAAAAGCAGAAAAAGGAATAGTAAATTTGATTCATATTTTAAGTTATGTGGATTATGATCATCAATTTATTCAAGATGTTACAATTTTGAATAATTATAAGAATTTAAGCTCTAAAAAACTGACAGGCATTATTAATATTCTTTTTATTTGTTTTAAGCCTTTATTAAAGTTTATGTTTATTAAAGGCTATGTTAATCTAATGCTATTTGATTTTTACAAATTAGGGATTTTGATACAGAATTATAAACGCTACAAAAAAACTATTGCTCACTGATTAAATTTATTCTCACAATATGAAAACACCTGGAATTGCAAAAACTAAACTATTGAGTTTTCCCCTTATTCTCTATAGTTTAATCATTTGGAATGTTGCTGCTCAGTCAGTGGAGCAATCCATTGAAACCGTTATACAAGCAGGTCACTATGCTGCAGTAACTGCCGTTGCTTATAGTCCGGATGGAAAATTCGCTGTTACGGGAAGCGCCGACAAAACCATTAAACTATGGGAGGTAGCTACCGGCAGGGAAATTCGTTCTTACCTGGGAAATTCAGGAGACATTACTTTTTTAACATTTGACCAAACCGGAAAACTTGTGGCTTCCATTGATTTGGATCATTCCCTTAAAATTTGGGAGGTTGCCAGTAGTAAAGAGATCAGAACAATTGCTATACCGGACGACAGAATTATCTCTGCAACATTTTCGCCGGATGGTAATATTATTACAGGTTCAAAAGAAAATCATGCTATTCTATGGGATTTTGAGACAGGTGAAGAAATTAGAAGGTTCAAACCTGTTCCCGGGGACCTTACAATACAAAAGAATTTCAAATATCCAACTGCAAGAACAGTACAGATAAGCCATGATGGAAAAAAATTATTAACCGGGAGCAATGACAGGACAGCTATCTTGTTTGATTTTGCATCAGGCAAAGAAATCAGGAAATTTAAAGGAGATAAAAATTCCTGTACAAGTTGTTTAATATCCGCACAATTCAGTCCGGATGCAAAACAATTAACCATTGGAAATTGCGATTCAATTATTATATGGAATGTGGAAACGGGAGATAAAATCGTGCGTATGGAAGGAAAAAAGGGGAGATACGGTTCTGCTTATTTTAGCAGCGATGGAAAATATCTGATTTCATCACTGTACAAGGATTGCTTAGTCTGGAACGCCAACACAGGGAAATTAATAAAAAAAATATCCGGTCACCTGAAAAATATCAAAAGTGTGCAGGTTAGTCCAATCGGAAATTTTGTCCTAACAGGAAGTGAGGACCATACTGCGAAAATCCGGGAAATTCCTTCAGGATTGGAAACAATTACTTTAAAGGGTTATCTAAATGACGTGGATGAAAAGGTATTGAGTGACGGATATATGTACTGGGTGGCTTTTATTAATGAAATTAAACTCAGTCCTGACGGAAAATATATTGCCATTGGCAAAACAGGGAATTTTGCCAAATTGATGGAATTTTCCACAGGCAGGGTTATTCAAACCTACAAAGGCCATAAAGGGATGGTGATCTCCATTGATTTCAGTAAGGATGGTAAATACATTGCAACCGGAAGTGTGGATGGCACAGCCAGGGTTTGGGATGTAATAACCGGCGAGCTTCTTTTTACCTTTCCTGAAAAGACCACCAATATTGCCGTATTCTCAGTAAACTTCAGTCCGGACGGAAATTCGCTGGTCACCTCAGGATGGGATGGACGTATAAAAATCTGGGATCTGAATACCGGTAATTTAACTCAAGCGATCTCAGGACATGGTGGAATGTCTTCTTATTCGGTGCAGTTCACTCATAACAGTCTGTATGTAGTTTCCGGAGGACTTGACCGCAAACTAAAACTTTTTGAAAT
>Ga0208905_1001110_pt1 | contig 13649 bp, 10 predicted proteins | sample AntAceMetag02UKS_FD_184776 | JGI IMG/M metagenome (GOLD analysis project Ga0208905, IMG submission 184776) | Saline lake microbial communities from Ace Lake, Antarctica - Antarctic Ace Lake Metagenome 02UKS (SPAdes) (version 2) | ecosystem: Environmental > Aquatic > Non-marine Saline and... | reverse complement strand
CGAAGTCTGGATATTCTCAGAATCGCGGCGGAGACCCGCCCGGATATCCCGGTTAAATCCGGCTTCATGGTCGGACTGGGTGAGACCGAAGAGGAGATCGAGGGACTGATGCGGGATATCCGGGCGACCGGATGCGTGATGCTGACCATCGGCCATTACCTCCCCCCCACCCGGAAGAACCTCCCCCTAGTCAACCCAGTCCCCCCGGAAAAATTCGAGGAGTTCCGAGATCGCGCCTTAAAAATTGGGTTTAAAAGTGTTGCCTCAGGAGTCTTTGTCCGGAGCTCCCACCATGCCCTGGAGCAACTGAAACACACTAAGCGGTCCACTTCATAAATAAAAATATATTGACTGAAACCTATCGCCTTACTAATATGTAAGGACACTCAATTAAGTAAGGAGGTGCTTTATGGTCACGGCAACCATTACCAGTAAAGGTCAAATTACGATCCCAAAATTCGTCAGGGAATCTCTTTGTCTTAATGCCGGGGACCGGATAGCGTTCGAGGTTCATGGGCGGGATGAAGCCATTATGAAGCCGATTACAAAGTCTGTCGACGATGTTTTCGGGTTACTGCATAATCCATCTATCACTCCCCAATCAATCGATGATATGGACACCGCGATCGGACGGCAAATGAGTAGGCATAAATTATGATTGCCATCGACACTAATGTTCTTGTGAGATTCCTTGTTCAGGATGACAAGAAACAATCCCGGATTGTCTATAATCGATTTAAACAAGCTGAAGCTGAGCATCAACGATTATTTATCCCTCTAATTGTAGTACTTGAAACTATCTGGGTTCTCAAGAGCGCTTACGAAATGCCACGGGATAAAATTCTATATTCAATCGAAAATTTGATGCAGATGCCGATTCTTGATTTTGAAGCTGACCATGTGCTTACCAGCTTCCTGTTATCCGGGAAAACCCATAAGACCGACTTACCAGATCTACTTATCGCCCACGCGGCGGAAGCAGCCGGTTGTGACGAGATAATTACCTTTGATAAAAAAGCTTCCCGATTCCGGCTCTTTAACCTCCTGAAATAGGAATTATCCAAAATGAATAATTATGATGTCGTTGTGATAGGATCCGGGCCCGGCGGATATGTGGCGGCGATCAGGGCGACGCAGTTGGGGCTAAAAACCGCCATTATTGATCGCAAATACTGGGGCGGTGTCTGCCTCAATGTAGGCTGTATCCCGACCAAGTCGCTTCTCCGCAACGCCGAACTGGCTCACCTCCTCCCCGCCCGGGCCAAAGAATTCGGCTGTGCCTGCGAGAACCTCTCCTGGGACTACGGAGTCGCCTTCAAACGAAGCCGACAGGTATCCGAGCGACTGGTAAAGGGAGTCAATCTCCTCCTCAAAAAAAACGGAATTGATTGCTTTGAGGGAACCGCCTATCTCAATTCTCCCCATCAGGTAAAGGTAACACTTAATACCCCGGGGGAAGATATCCTGGATACCTCCAACATTATCATCGCCACCGGCGCGCGGCCGGCAAGTCCGCCAGGACTTGCGATCGATGGAGAGAAGATCATAAGCTACCGCGAAGCGATATTGAGCCCAAAACCTCCAAAAAGCTGCCTGATAATCGGCGGTGGCCCGATCGGGATGGAGTTCGCCTATATCTGGTCGGCCTACGGGACGGAGGTAACCATCGTCGAGATGCTCGATCATCTCCTCCCCACCGAAGAACCGGAGGCAAGCGCAGTGGTGGAGCGGGCTTACAAGAAGATGAAGATCGCCTTCCATCTCGAGAGCCGGGTCGAGTCGGTGGAGAAGACACCGGGCGGGATTCGGGCCGCCATCCAGACTCCGAAAGGAGGGGTGATCGTGGAGGCGGAACAAGCCCTGGTCGCGGCCGGCTTTAAACCGAATGTAGAAAATCTCGGACTGGAAGAGGTCGGAATCACCCTCTCGGAAATGGGAAAGTATATCGAGATCAATGACCGGATGGAAACCAATATCCCCGGAATCTACGCGATCGGTGACGTCACCGGAAAGCTGATGCTGGCCCACACCGGATCGGCGATGGGGATCGTCGCCGCGGAGGCTATCGCCGGGCAAAACCCCACTCCTATAGACTACCGGATGATCCCCCGCTGCGTCTACTGCCACCCCCAAGTCGCCAGCTTCGGCTACACCGAAGAAGCAGCCCGGGAGGAAAGATTTAAAGTAACAGTCGGCAAATTCCCCTTCCTGGCCAACGGCAAAGCTCTGGGGCTGGCGGAACGGGCCGGATTCGTCAAGATCGTGGCGGAAGAGGGTACCGGAAAGATTCTGGGGGCAAGCCTGGTCGGCCCCGAGGTAACCGAACTCCTCCCAGAGCTAACCTTAGCTCAGGTGAACGGACTGACTGTAGAAGATATTGCCCGCAACATACACGCTCACCCCACTCTCTCCGAGGCTATCCAGGAAGCCGCGCACGATAGTGACGAGAACGCGATCCACCTCTAATATCACTCCAAACGCTGTAGGCTTCGGATAATGGATATTATCCCGATTCGCTCAACAATATATTTATCGGTTCCCTGAGTGTCGACACATCATTTTTTGGCTGTCGACCATAAAATTTCCTTATCGACACCAAAATATTCGTGAATCATCTTATTCCTCATTCCCGCCATTTTTTTCCAGGGCATTGATGGGTGTCCCTTCTTAATCGTGCCCGGGATTTTCTTCGAGGCCTCTCCCATGACTTCCAAGCTTCTGATTACCGCATTAATCGTCTTCTTGTCACGGAGAAAGTCCCGCTTCGACATCCCCTCGATAAAGGAAGCGATATCCTCGACCGCGTCAGAGATATCTTCCAGGTAATCCCTGTAAGAGCGCTTCTTCATACCGGCACCAGTTCTTTTAAAATAGCCTTTCCGATATGAGGTTTCAAGGCCTTCCTGGTAACAAGGTCCACTTTCAACCCGAGCAGTTTTTCCAGGTAATCTTCCAAATCCATAAATTTAAAGAGTCCGATCGAATTCTTAAACTCGACCAGTAGATCGAGATCACTCGACTTTTTCGGTTCTCCATTCGCATAGGAACCAAATATACCGATATTTCTAACCCCAAACTTTTTTTCCAGTTCGTCCCTATGTCGGGACAGAATCCGCTTTGTATCATTAAGTGACTTCATAGTAAAACATCCGTATTAAATGTATTTATTTTTGCCCACTCTTCTCTTGGGATATTTCGTTAAACAACTCGCTTCTTCTCCATAACTATACATCTTCATTTACACCTTTCAAGACAAAAAAGTGAGCAAGACATCATAAATCATATTGATCCCCTTGCTTGGAGATAGTATTATAATAGTATGAATAGAGAGATAGTAACTAAATATCGGATGTCGGACCACAGAAACAACAACTATGTTCCTGGTTCACCGGCCGAACGGATCAGTATGGTCTGGCCCCTTACCATCGAAATCACCTCTCTCAGTAAAGATCACAATGCTGAACAAAGATTACAGAGACATGTTACACATCTTATCCGACGAGAAGTATGGTGTCCCCGGGTAAAACCCGGGGCTTGGATGTATGACCCCGTTGGGGTCCAACAAATACCCCAAAGGGGTATCACATTTAAACCCAGGGAGAATCCCTGGGAATACCCGAACCCCAAAAACACAAAAAAAAGAACCCCAACGGGGTTCAACATCCAAGCCCAGGGAGAATCCCTGGGAATACCCGAACCCCAAAAACACAAAAAAAGAACCCCAAAGGGGTTCAACATGTAAATCCAGGGTAAAACCCTGGATTCAAAGGGTGAAACTTACTTCCGGGAGCGCCAATCATCCGCGGCATACCACTCTTCGGCGAGCTGACGAGTATTAGATAGCATCTCTTTCGATAACGCAATCTTAGAGACTTCAAACGCGTTTCTTAAGTAACCGCGAAATCGACTTAGAATATCTTCCTGACTCAAAGATACAAACTGATCAATGGAGACACTTCCCTCGAAATCAGAGCCGGGGGAACTGACCACAGTCAAATACTTTCCGATAAGGCGGTGGGTGTCGTCAATCGGGAGGGAACCGTGCTGGAGAAAATATCCCCGCTTGATGGCGGAGGTGCTCCCGGCGATCTTCTTCCCGGTGGTCGTCTCCACCAGCTCAAAGGCCCCGGGAGCGGCAAAGCAGTCGGCAATGGGAGAATAGGCACCGAGTAACCTTCAGCTCGCTCCCCGATCCATCTCTTGGATGGGGATTCCGGCTGTTTTCAGGGCGTCTGACGTTTATGTTTTAACTCGAATTATATTTAACTACAGAATTAAAGCATTGCTAAAAAAAATCGTTATTTATTCACACCCACGTTGCCGAGAAAAATCGGCTCTACATGATGGGAGAAGTAATAACGGACTGTAGTCAGGTTGGCGGGCCGGCGAAGAAACCTTCCCCGGCCGGGAAATAAACTCGGCTTTCCCCTCATGCCATTGAGAAAGCTTTGTACTCCAAGCATGGACTCACCCGAGATTAAGCACTAAAAAGAGAATGTAGCTTCGCAACTGTGGGAGCGGCTTCCAGCCGCGATTATCGGGGCAAGATGCCCCTCCCACAGAAAATTATTTAAATTCCGAAGCAGAAGTTTAAACGTTAAAAGAGGATTTAAAGTGTATAATGTCCCTCCAGTGAATAATACCTCCACACCCGCACCCGTTTGGTATGTTTACATTGTCCGCTGCCGGGACGGTACACTCTACACCGGAATAACTACCAGTATCGATCGAAGGATCGAGGAGCACAACCGGGGGAAAGGCTGCAAATATACTGCCTCTCGCCACCCGGTCAAACTGGTATTCTCCGAACCCCATCCCGGTCGTTCTTCAGCATTGAAGAGAGAAGCTCAAATCAAAGGCTGGCCGCGTAGCAAAAAGAAGAGTTTGATCTGTCATGTCCTGATTTAAAGTTGTCACTTTTTCTGATTGCACCACCCCAACCTTAGCCCCTTTTGCAGTCCACGAATTTCCACAAATTGCTTCCCTCGTAGCGAAGCGGAGACATCGAACATTTATGTGAGATGCCTTGCCTTGCCCCCTTTTTAGAACTACTAATTTCGCGAATTACGCGAATTTGAAAACTGTAACGTGACGTTCGATGTTCGGAGTTAGAAGCCGTGCCCGCCGTAGTTTTAGCGAAGGCTGGTTCGAAGTTCAGATTTCCCTCTTAAGCCATTCCCTCCTCCTCCCTCCTCTTCCCTGATTACCGATCACTGATTACTGCCTTTCTTATGGTGAAACCGGAGATCTTCCGATGAGTTTCCTGTGAATAAACGGGATTAATAAAAATCACTCTTGACAATCCAACAGAAATTTTTTCCTTTGTTATATTGTTCTATATACAGAACATATGTTTGAATAATAGAACGTACTTGGAAGACAAAAATTTAATGAAAATACACAATCAACTCGACAAAATCTTCAGCCGGGGCTCAAAAATCAAGGTATTGAGGTATCTCTTCCGTGAAGACGACGAGTACACTGGTCGGTCAGTGAAAGCCACATGGCGGTAATCGACTTGCTCACTTCCTCGGCGACTTCAAAGCTGAAGGATATCCGTAAGAAAAGTCAGCTTGCCCGACGGGTCATAGCCAAGAAAATTTTAGTAGCATACGAGAACCGTAAGTTCATGAAAGGTGAAGCCCTGGAGATGATCAAACGAGTGGAGCGATTTTATCGGTGGGCGATTGACCAATTTTAAAACGGATATCTAGGACCTTCAACCTATACGACCATCCTAGGGGACTATAACAGAGAAGGAATTACCGAGAATGGTCTCTTTCGAGAATACTCTGGACTCTGGACACTAATCACCGGCTATTGATTACTCTCTCCAGAACCTCGCTCAGTTCCGTTATCTGGTAAGGCTTGGCCAAGGCACCGTCGAAACCGAACTTCTTGAAGTTCGACATAATCGGGTCGGTGGAGTAGCCACTGGAGGCGATAATTTTAGCCTGCCGGTCTAGGGCCCGGATTTTCTTAGCTGCCGCTTTGCCTCCCATACCTCCGGGCATGGTTAGATCGAGAATGACCGCATCATAGGGACAGCCTTGCTTCAAGGCGCTCTTATAGAGGAATATTCCTTTCTCTCCTTCGTCCGCCGTTTTCGTTTGATATCCGATATGTTTCACAAATCTTTCGGCCACATCTCTTACCACCTCTTCATCATCCACGATCAAAATTCGCCCGGTTCGAGGAATGAATTCTCTCTTTTTGACTTTTCCTTTTTTTCTGATCACCCCGGGGGATGCGGGGAGATAGACTGAGAATGTTGTTCCCCGATTCAATTGAGAAACGACGGTGATCAATCCGTCGTGATTCTTGGCGATAGAATAAGCTGAGGTCAGCCCCAGGCCGCTGCCTTTCTGCTTGGTGGTAAAGAAAGGGTCGAATACTTTAGTGAGATGTTCCTCTCTGATCCCGATTCCGTGGTCGTTCACCGATAACTTTATATACTTCCCTTTCTTCAGGGGAATATTGACCGGCTCGCCCAGGACAATGTTTTCCGCTCTCACCGTGATGGTTCCCCCTTCGGGCATTGACTGGGCCGCGTTGATGATTAAATTTTCAATTACCTGGCTGATCTGACCAATGTCGGCCGCCACCGGTTGGAGGTCATCCGGTATTATTAGTTTGTAGGTCACATTGGAGCCACTTAAGGCGAAATCAATTACCTCCGGCAGGAACTCCGTAATCAATGTAATTTTTTTAACCGGAGTTCCTCCCCGGGAAAAAGTCAGGAGCTGCTGGGTCAGATTCTTAGCTCGCAGGGTTGCTTTTTCCGCTTCTCTTAGGCGATCTATAACTATTTTTTTTGGGTCCATCTCCATCCGGGCTAGAGAAATATTGCCCAGGATGCCGGTCAGAATGTTGTTAAAGTCGTGCGCTATACCCCCGGCCATGATTCCCAGAGATTCCAGTTTTCCGGCTTTGATAAGTTCCTCTTCCATGCGCCTGCGCTCGGTTATGTCGATCCCGATGCCAAAGAAGAAGTCAAACTCTCCATTCTTTTTGAACATGGGCATATTGTGCCACTCCAGCAGCCGCTCACGGCCATCCTTGGTCAGCACGGAATTATCATCCGTCGAGGGCTTGTGTAATTTTACCATCCTTTTAAAAACCAGGGCAATCCGCTCCCGATCAGGCTTCGTCACAAAAGTTTTTAGGTAATTTGTTCCCAGAACCTCACCTCTGGTATATCCAAGTGTTTTGAGCATCATTTCATTCATCATTAGAGTTTGGCCATCCGCGCTTATGGCCACAAAGAAAGTCGGGGAGGCCTGGAGGAGGCTTCGGCTGAAGTCTCTTTCCTGGCGCAATGTTTCTTCCGCCCGTTGTCGCTCGAATACTTCTTGCCTGGCTTTCTGGTAGGCGAGGCATCCTTCCAGGGAAACAGCAAATTTGGTGATTACTTTACTGAGTTGGCTGAGTTCTTTTTTCTCGAACCGCTCTTTGCGAGCGGAGGAGAAAAGTTTCACCACCCCGAGATCATTCAGGGAGAAGATGGCAAAGGTTCCCCGGCGGATTCCCTTTTCGGTGACGACCTTTTTATAACCGGCGTCCAAGGAGGTCAGGGAAGTGTATTTTTTCCGTTGCAGCGACCGAAAAAGGGGGTGATTAAGGGACAGGTCGGTCTCTCTTATTCTGGAGCCGGGCTGAGTGTAAATTAGTGAAGCTCCTTTGTCGCTCTCTACCTCGGGTAGATGCTTGTTTTTTATCCATACTGAAGCCAAGGCCAGATTTTTCCGCGCCATCAGTACTTTCAGAAATCCGGCACAGTTGGATTTCAAATCCAGCGACCGGCCGATAGAGAGAGAAAGCTCATAAAGGAGTGAAATGTCGTCGATGGTCTTGCCGAAATCGCTGTTATCAGCCATGGAAGGTACCTACCACAATGGTCTTGTTAAAGAATTCAAGAGGAGATTCGCCGTGAGATGCTATTTCACCTATTGATAATATACCATGGGGAATACAGGGTTGGATAATATTTCTCACTATTTTCAATTCATTTTGAAATTCGTCGCCCAGAAAGAGACTCCGGGAGACACAGTCCGCGACCAGGCAGCAGATGATTTCTTTTCTCTGCTTCATGCAGTCTCGAGCGGCCTGCCCGGCAGCTTCGAGCAGGGTTTCTTTCTCCCCGTGTAAGATATAGAGTGCGGTGTTCTCCGGAACCTCTCCAACACAGATGAGTTCTCCTTTTTTATTAACCGCGATCGGATCGCGGACAACATCTTCACTCCCCTCTTTATATATTCCAAACGGATATTCCATGCTAACCTGGGGGAAATTTTTTGCCGTTATCTTTTTTCCACTGTGGGATTCAACGCTATCGCGATAGACATCAAGCGCTCTTGCCCAGTTCAATTCACTGATGATATGGTTACGCGTATCGTTCGCAATGATCGGCCCGGTGAGTCTTTCCCAGCCGTGGCGGACCCCCAGGGTACTTTTCAGAGTGGTAAATATAACTAGGGCGGCGTTCCTGAACTGACCATCCGTGGTGAATATACAGGGTTTACTTTTAAATTTGAGAGAGCCAGCGCCTCCCCCAAAATAACGGAAAGAATCTCCTAGTTGGTTATAGATCTCGGAGAGGAAAAGTGAAATACAGGGAGTCCAGGCATCCACCAAAATAATGGCCGTGGACTTTCTGCGGTGGGAACGTTTTATCTTCCGCCCGAAATCGGGGAGGACAAACTTATGGCTATCCAGCCCCCTAATCAGGAAAGGATTTTCCAGCGCGGGTAAGACGACTAAAACAGCCCCTTCATCATAATGTTTATCGCCGTGGATAATCCCGGGGAAGATCCCTCCGCAGAAGTTAATCTGATTTTTATTGAGTTCTCGGATCAGGCCGGGGATCTCGGTTCTGCTCTTTTCGGCCAGAAGAATCAGGAGCAAAGATCCGGAAGGTATCCCTTCCGGGCCGATAGCCTTTATAATGGAATCCGCATTTGGATCTGCAAGGTACATCCCGATTCTCCTGGCCTTTTTAACCGATGGTTATAGAAAAAATCCCTGAGCAATAATATCCCATGCTCCGAAACCTGGTAATTCAATAAATCTTCCCAAAATCTCGTGACGGAGATCATTTGATCTCCAGTCTATAAATAATATATATTAAATTTGGAAATATGACAATAATTAATTTTACCATTAATAGATATTTATGTCAAGTTATTATACGGGGAGATCCCCGATAGTTCCCGGTCTCTGAACAATAAGATGAGTTATCCAGTGAAAGCGAATGACTTTAGGTAATTCAGAACCTTAACCAATAATCCTGTCGGAAAAAAATGAAAAGAGGAGTTGACACCCACCAGACCACGTAGTACACAAAGACATAATAAGATATATAATGTTGGTTTCATGGGTTTCTTGGGGTCGGACCTGCGTAACGTGCTATAAATAAACAGGTAACATATATTTAAGGCCTCTCGCAGCTCTTAGAGGTCCAGTTTTGATACCAAAACTGGACCTCTAAGCTCCAAAAATAGCTACTTTTGCGACCTAACAAATTGAGATTACTTAAGTTCCGCAGGTCCGACCCCAGGCTTCATCTAGATTATGACATCGGTTAAAAATGCGGATAAAATATTATGGTTTTATTTTGTTCATCCATTTATTAAAAGGTCTCATGTATATCGGATTAGTTATAAAGATAATTTTAGCCACGAACTCCACGGGGGAATAGGATATAAAAACACTGATTAAAAACGGCACGGTCCCCGACTTTTCCGGATTTGAGATGATCCGGCGCGACCTGATTATAGAAGAAGGAAAGATCAAAGAATGTCTCCGGGATACGGAAACACTTTCGGAAGAAAATTATGATCTGGTGATCGACGCTGGAGGGCTGATCGTCTCGCCCGGATTTATCGACGGGCATTCCCACAGCGATCTGGCGGTATTCTCTCCCCCGGAAAAACATCCCAAGATCCGGCAGGGGGTCACAGCCGAGATCGTAGGCAACTGCGGCCTCTCGGTCGTCCCGGTCAAACCGGCCAGCCGGGAAGAATGGAAAGAGCGCTATCTCTCTATCTGGGGATTTGCTGACGTGCCCTGGGAATGGACTAATACGGCTTCCTATCTTGATACCACAAATAGAAAAGGATCCAACCGGGTCGAAACTCTGCTCGGCTATTCCACCCTGCGCTTTCATCTGACCGGAATGGACGCGGGATCGTATGATGATGATATGCTCCGGCGGATGGAAGCCCTGATCGACTCAGAACTAGAGCAGGGCGCCCGGGGAATATCAATCGGTATCGGGTATCCCCCCAATATCTATGCCGAACCGGCCGAGTATCTCCTGCTTACCAGAATGCTTAAAAAACACAACCGGGTTCTCGCGGTCCATATGCGGGATGAGGGAGACCGGGTGATCGAATCTTTTGAAGAGATCATGGGGTATAACGAAGAGGCCGGCTGCAAAATTCAGATCTCTCATCTCAAGACCTACGGAGAGAAAAACTGGCATTTAAATGAACGGTTGCTGGAACTGGTCGACCAGTACGGCGAACAATTCGACCTGACATTTGATTCTTATCCTTATACAGCCGGCTCGACCACGCTTACCTCCCTCCTCCCCCCCAACCTTCTCGATCAACCCCGGACCAAGTTATTTGAAGGACTAAAAAATAAGACAACCCGGGATTATATCAGCCAATCCATTAAGGAAGGGTTAAATAACTGGGAAAACTACGGAAGATTGGTCGGCTTTGCTAATATATTCCCCACCGGCCTGCAAAGCCCAAAATACGGACCGCTGGAGGGGAAATCATTAGTGGAGATCGCGGAAGATATCCATCAGGGGGCTGTCGATACCATCTGCGATATTATCACCGAGGAGGATGGGCATGCCTCGATGTGCATGTTCGCGATGAATGAGAAAAACGTACAGGCGATGTACCAACACCCCCGGCATATGGCCGGTTCGGATGGACTATTCAGTTCCAAACCTCACCCCCGAACTTACGGGACCTTCCCCCGGATAATAGGTAAGTTCTGCCGACAGGATCAGATATTTGATCTCCCGACTGCTCTCTATAAGATGACAAAATTCCCCGCCCGGAGGTTCGATCTACCGGGCCGGGGCGAGATCAAGGAGGGTTACGCGGCGGATCTGGTCATCTTCGACTTCAATACCATTATCGACCGAGCCACATATTTCAACCCAAAGGTCTTTTCCGACGGCATCAAATACATTCTCCGCGATGGAAAAATAATCTGGCAGGATGATCGATAAATATACAAAGATCAAATTTTGTTATATATTTCAATTGAAAAAAGTAATTAGACGGGAAGGATCAATAAAAAGAAAAGGCAGAGGGTTTTATTGTCCATTAACCTAATTATGTGCCAAAAGGAGAAAAATGAAAAAAGACGTTCTTTTAGTGCTTGTAAATATGAGGGAAAAATCCGCCGAGAAGGTGCAGAAAATCCTTACAGGCTGGGGGTGTCTGATCAGGACGCGCCTGGGCCTCCACGCCGGTACCCTTGAAAATTGTTCCGACTCGGGCCTTATCTTTATTGAGCTTGTCGGAGAGAAAGAAAAACACCTGGAACTCTGCCGCAAACTCGATCTTCTGCCCGGTGTAAACGCAAAACTGGTCGAACTGGAAGTGGAAGGGGAATAGACGAATTTCGGGAAAATCAGATCCGAAAGAGGGCGTATCACCCGGGCCTATTTCGGGCCAACAGGAGACATCCCTGTTACCACGTAACCGACTTTCCGAGATTAACATCGGAAGTCCATAATGGTGATGCATAGAACCCCGGGTAAAACCCGGGGCCAGAATGTTGCACCCCGTTGGGGTGCCGGGGTATTACATGTAAGCCCGGGGTAAAACCCTGGGAAATATACCCGAACACCACACACCTAAAAGAACCCCAACGGGGTTCAACATCTCAGCCCAGGGTAAAACCCTGGGTTCCCAGACACAAACCACCACCACCCAAAAAAGAACCCCAACGGGGTTCAACATTTCAGCCCAGGGTAAAACCCCGGGTTCCCAGACACAAACCACCACCACCCAAAAAAGAACCCCAACGGGGTTCAACATTTCAGCCCAGGGTAAAACCCTGGGTTCCCAGACACAAACCACCACCACCCAAAAAAGAACCCCAACGGGGTTCAACATCTCAGCCCGGGGAGAATCCCCGGGTTCCCAGACACAAACCACCACCACCCAAAAAAGAACCCCAACGGGGTTCAACATTTAAGCCCGGGGAGAATCCCCGGGTTCCCAGACACAAACCACCACCACCCAAAAAAGAACCCCAACGGGGTTCAACATCTCAGCCCAGGGTAAAACCCTGGGTTCCCAGACACAAACCACCACCACCCAAAAAAGAACCCCAACGGGGTTCAACATTTAAGCCCGGGGAGAATCCCCGGGTTCCCAGACACAAACCACCACCACCCAAAAAAAAGAACCCCAACGGGGTTCAACATCTCAGCCCAGGGAGAATCCCTGGGTTCAAGGGGTGAAACCCCGAGATATATAATCCATCACCCCCCAAAAAAAAGAACCCCGGGTTTTCTTCGCCTTAGCAGCCGAAGGCGGCGGTTGAACGAGGTTTAACATCATAGCAAAGAAAAAGGCCTCTTGTGCCGCAATCATTGGCCCACATATCCACGCTTTTGATCTTCAATACCAAAAATCGCCGCCGGGTTTGGGCGCGACCTACATCATCGGCACCCTGAAAAATCAGGGTTGCCCACTGACGCGGATCGGGCTGATGGCCAGTCGAACATTTTCTTCCGGAATTCTATTCTTCCTCGGAACCGGTGACCACCTCATAGGTCTGCCCATCGGTAAGAACAGTGATATTACCCATGAAGTCGGTCCGGTAGATCTCGGCCCCGGTCTCCCGGAAGAGCTTCATCGGCTCCCAATGCGGGTGATCGAACTTGTTTCTCTTCCCGGCTGAGATGGTAACAACCTCCGGATCGCACATATAGTAGAAGAGAGATCCGCTGGCGGTCTTGGAACCGTGGTGGCCGGCTTTAAGGATCGTAGATTTGATCCGGGCGCCGGAAGACAAGATGACATCTTCCTCTTCATGCCCGCAATCTCCGGTAAAGAGAAAGGATACTTCTCCATACTCCAGACGGATAACGATTGAGTTGTTGTTAAGATCCAGATGTCCCCGGCACTCCGGGGGCCCCAGGGGGGCGAGCACCTGAACCTGGATCGACGGGCCCCAGTCCAGTATATCCCCGGCATCAGGTATGGTAATGGGAATCTTCTTGCTGTCGATTGCCTTCATGTACCTTTTATAGGTAGCGGTCGTATGAACGATGCCGCAGTCGAGCACCATCCCGATCGGGAAATGGCTGTTTAATACCGCGATTAATCCGCCGGTGTGGTCGTAATCAGGGTGGGTGGCGACCACCACATCGATCTTCTTCACCCCCTGGCTCTCCAGATAGGGGATTACGACTTCTTTCCCCGCGTCGAAGGGAGAGTAACGGGTAGCCGATTGCCCTCCGTCGATGACGATAACTTTGCCATCCGGAGTCTGGATAACCTGGGAGTCACCCTGGCGGATATCCAGGAATGTCACTTTAAGAATACCTTTCTCCGTGCTCTCTCCCCAGGTAATAGGCGAACAGAGGAGAGCGGCGAAGAGACTAAGAA
>Ga0208905_1001107_pt1 | contig 13657 bp, 11 predicted proteins | sample AntAceMetag02UKS_FD_184776 | JGI IMG/M metagenome (GOLD analysis project Ga0208905, IMG submission 184776) | Saline lake microbial communities from Ace Lake, Antarctica - Antarctic Ace Lake Metagenome 02UKS (SPAdes) (version 2) | ecosystem: Environmental > Aquatic > Non-marine Saline and... | reverse complement strand
TTTTAAATTATATGTCATATAAAAAGCAAAAAGCAGAAAAAGAAAAAGCTGCCTATGACAAAGCAAACAATATCAGATAAAATAATATCTTAAATAAAAATTATGGAAGTAACCTTAAAAGAAATATTGGACCAATTACGAATTTTTGTAGATGAGCATTATCAATTGCTATCATTTGGGTTTGGTGATATGGCTAATATTTCTACCAAAGATACACTCTATCCAATCCTTTACGTTGCACCTACAGAGTCAAGGATGAATGGTACACAAGTAATACTAGGACTTGATATGTATATATTCGACTTAGAGAAGCAAGATAAATCAAACCTAGAAACTGTAATGTCAAATTCACTAAGTATTGGAACTGATGTTGTGGCTAACTTTTGGGAAACTGCAACCGTTGGTTTGGGGGTGGATAAAAAATATGATGTGTGGTCAATCGTTGATAATACTGTTCGAATGTATCCAGCAGAATTTAAACAAGATGATGTACTGGCTGGTTATCAATTCTCTTTCGAAATCGAAATTGAAAATACTAATAATAAGTGTGTAATACCTAAATCATAATGGAACAACAAGCCCTAAATAAGATAGCTGAGGCAGTTGTATTATCGCTAAGGCAAGTATTGCAGTCAAAGAATATTGATGCTACTGGTGATCTAAGTAGGTCGATTAAGTATGTTGTATCCCCTAAGTTCATAGAGATTGAAATGTTACAATATGGAGCCTTCGTGGATTCTGGATCAAAACCGCATTCAGCCCCAATAGAGCCGCTTAAGAGGTGGGTGAAGGCTAAAAACCTATCAATCAATCCTTGGGCAGTAAGGGCCAACATAAAGAAATTTGGTACGGCTCCACACAAATGGATTTATAAGTTTCGTGAAAGTATTCTTGATCTGGATGAAGAGCTGCTTGATTATATGGGGATAATTATCGAAAAAGATTTTGATGATAAGTTTAGGAAGATTTGGCAATAAGTGCTAAAAAACAAATTAAAGGTTTCTAATATCATTTAGTAAAAAAAAACATATGTCAATTTCAATTCTACGCCAAGCAAACTCTAAAAATTTTTCAGCAACTCCGATTTATCCTCATGCAAATACAGGGTTTGAGGCTATTACTTTTGGGTCAGATCAATACGAAAGCTATATTGATTTTGTTTATTCAATAAGATTAACAGATTATAAAACGGGTAATGATTTTAGAAACCTTATACCCCCTCTTAATAGCTCAGGATACTCTTATTTCGATGCTATTAAGCCAATCAATCAATCTGTACACTTTACAGCTCAACCTGAGATAACAGCATTCAGTGCTAATACTTCTCATATGGGCAAATATAAGTTTACTGTTACTGAGTACTATAGTGGAAAAACATATGATTCAAGTTCTGTATATGGAATATATGCGAATACATCTCTTAAACAATTTCTGAATGATGATATATACGAGGTTAATATGCTAGATTATTCCATCAATAGCGATACATCAAAGTTCCTTTCATATATCACACCAACAAATGTGCAGGAGGTAAGATTAGGGGATTGGGGAGCGCTTAAGTCTTTCTATGGTGCCAATCAAATTTTGCTTGGTAATAGAAGTTTCTTCAATGAGTTAAAGATTGAGGTAACAAAAGAGAATGGTTCTGTATATGCATATACATTAGCAAATAATGTACCATGGGTTGATTGCACCTCAGCTGCGGTAAAAGATTGTTCAAATAATACAGTAGAGTTTCCTGCTTATCCTGCCAATTTGGCAGCATCAACAGGAACTATTTTAGATACAATAACCTTAGAATCTGGATTTGTTTATATTATAGGCACGGCCAATCCTGTTTCTTTGGTGGTTGGAGATACATATAAGATTTCAGCATATTCAACAACATCCCCTACCTCTGGTGACACTGTTTCTCAGGATTATAACTTCAAGGTGGTATGTGATAACTTTTCTGATTTGCAAGTTTTGTGGGAGAATGAGCTGGGGGGTAATGAATATTATAATTTCTCTAACAAAGAGATAATAACAATAAATAATAAAACTAAAACTTATAAAAAGGATAGGAATGATTGGACAACATTTGAAACAACATTTGATTTCCCATTTTATTATGAGCAGGTAGAAGAAAAAAGAGACACAGTATATCAGAGTACTTATAGGGAAAATTATAAACTAACTTCTAGGCTTTTAAATGACGAAGAGGTGTTACGTTTAAAATCGTTGTTCTACTCAAAAAATATTCAAATAAGGATTGATGACATATGGAGACCTGCGTTACCTGCAAAATCATCAATGAAATTAATTAATAGTGATATACCAGGATTTAAATATTATCAATTTGAAATAACAGTTGACCTAAATAAAAACTTGATTTAATGTTAGCAATAAGAAAAAAGGAAGATTACATATTTAATGAGGAAACCCCCTCAGTAATAATTACATCTGGTTTAACTTATGATACGAATACTATTTTAGGTTCAACAGCAATAGAGTTTGATATTAACAATAGTTCTGAAAGTATTAGGATAGCTAACTTAGAGGATGGTAAAACTTATTTTTTAAAAATATATTTAACACCAAATCCAGATACATTTTATGATGCTACTGATGAATTGAGAGTTCAATTAACATCGGGGGCCAATACTTCAGGTGCTGAATATGCTGTTAAGGATGATGAATCAGTTAGTTTATCAATTGAAACAGATGGTAAGAGTATTTATATAAATCTAAGTGGAGATGTTGTAGCTGGTCAAATAACTGGCTGGATAGATTATGCAACTTTACAACAAAATAAGTGGGAAGAGTTAGATATAGAGGCGTCCAATATTAAGTTAAATAATGCAATAAAAGAGACAACTGATTTAAATAAGATACAAACACAATATTCAAGTAGTTTCCCCTTAATTATGAACAAAAGGAATATTGCAGCATTGGGGGTTAACCCAAATATATTAACAAAATACAATAATGTTAATTTGGTATATGAATTTAGGTTAACTCTATCTGATTATAATTTTGATGGATGGTTGGAAGTAACTAAAATTTCAAAAAGCGATCAAGTATATATAGCCACAGTTAATCTTTATTCGAAGATTATTGATTTTATCACAGATATTTCAGATCAAAAATTAAATCTAATAAAGGGTTTAACTCAACCAGAATATGTTAATAGTAATATAAGGCAACATTCTTATTCAGCAGTAACTGGAAGTCAAGAGTATTGTTATATTATGCACGACTATGGGCAAAATATAAGTAATAAATTTTTCTCTAATACTAAGGGGGTTAATAGAAAACTTGTAAAGATTGAAAGTGATTTCAATAGTAATACAAGTTTTTATTTAAATAATGAAACCAGAGAATATAATTCAATGGATACATTTTATACAGAAATTTTCTCTAATAATTTTTATCCCTCATATTTCGCAGAATATATGTTTAGGAAAATTCATACAGATTATGGTTTTTCTGTTGGGGGGGATTTACTCGACATAGATGCTTTTAGTAATTTATTGATTATGCCAAGCAATTTAACAGAGGAAGTTTCAGAGGAAGATTACGCACTAAAATCTGTTATGGGTTCTGCTTACAATTCTCAAATACCTCAGAACACATTGGTAACATTAACCATCCCCCTAAGTGCAGATACGAACTATGATAACGGTTCAATTAATAGTAATTTATATGAACCAGAACACGCAATGTATTGTGGTTTTGATTATGAAATAACAATATCTTTTACTGGCGATACTGTTGCTGGTTATTATAATGTTGGTGGTGAATTTGTAATTTTATATGATGGTATTGCAACTAATAATTGTGATTTTGTTTCTCATTATATCGGCACATCATTTGAAGAAAATGAGGTTAAAGAAGTAACTTGGCAAGGCTCAATCCCATCTGGTATTTATATTCCAGAGAAGAATATTACAGGTGGGGGAATAAAGTTTATATTAAATTTGACATCAATAGATACACCAAGTTATATTAATTATCGTATTGTAGATATCAATATAAGTAATGTGGGTAAGATTAGTGATAGGGTGGCCCCTACAGCAACATTTAACTCTGAACAACTCTTACCTAACATTACTAAGTTTGATTTCGTTAAACAGATTATTACAATGTTTAACTTATATCCAACTATTGAGAACAATAAAATCATATATAACACATATGACAATTTTTATACAGGAAGCACAGTAACAATTGATACACGAGATATAGATGTTACCGAATATCAATTACCTCAAAATTTTGTTGCAAATAAATATAAATGGAATTGGAGGCAAAATGATAATATTGGTGATATAAAATATTTCAATGATAGCCATGAAAATGATTGGGGTTCTTATTCTAAAAAAGGTATAAATAGCAATGACACTATACAGGAGTACAGTAATCCTTTTGGTATAACTTACCACAGAGCTGTTGAGTTGGATGGTGGTACAGTATTAGAAATGGGTGTGAGCTCTGCTAATATGGGTGTGGATAACAGATATGTTTATATTGGTGATCCAGATGTTTATTTTTATAACTCATGGGAACCAATACCAGATGATGTATCATTTGGCATATGGACAAATATGGCTTCCCCCCAAATAAACGGTGGTAATGTTGCATATATTACTGAATATTTCACAACAGTTGATATTGATAATATTAACACAGCAGTTTACTCTGAGGGTTCTGATAGTTTATTATGGTCAAGTCTCTATGATAATTATTATAAAACAGAAATACAAAATTTAACCAATGTTAATGCCCTTAAAATAAAATTTAAAGCTTATATAACTGAGGGGAAATATGCTATGTTAGAGTTGGGCTCACTTGTTAAATTACAAAATGCTTACTTCCATATAGAAAGTATAAAGAATTTCAATGGAAAAGATATGGCTGAGTTTACTTTAATAAAAGTTAATGTAAATCCATTCTATACATCGTAACAAAAATACTTATTTAAATATCATTCAATAAAATAATAATATGGCAAGCGAAAAAACCGTAACATATAAACTGGAATTTGATACTCAACAATTAGATACTGAGCTTATTAAACTTAATAAGGAGATGGATGAATTAACTCAAACACAAAAAGAGTTAAGAAAATCTAATCAAGCTGGATCAAAAGAATTTGCTGAAAATGCTCAAGAACTTAAAAAAGTTAAAGGTAGTTATTCTGATGTATCAAAAGCTATCACCAATGTAAATAAAGTACGTTCAAAAGAAACAGGCCATCTTAAAAAGCAAAAGGCACAACTATCTCTTGTTACACGTCAGATAGATAAGTTAACAAAAGAAGAATTGGATAATGAGAAGATAGGTGGCAAACTTATAAAGAAACAAAAGCAATTATCAGATTCATTATCAAAAGTTGAAAAAGAAGGTGGAAATGCTCATCGTTCAGTGGGTAAATATTCGGAAGCACTTGATGGAATGGGCTCAAATTTAACCTCAATAACAGGTAAAGGTGGTAAAGCTGGTGAAATGATGGGCAAATTCAGTGCTGGTGCAGGCATAGCAGTTGGTGCTGTTGCTGCGTTAGTAGTTGGTATGTATAAATATGCAGAAGCTGCATTAGTTGCAGCTAGGGACACTACAAAAGTGGCTTGGGCATTAGGAGAAAGTAGAACACAATCTAATGAATTAAGAAAAGAAATAAATGTATTAAACGCTGTATGGGGAGCAGAGTTCAACGATACTTTAAAAGCATCACAAACCTTAATGTATGAGTTTGGGGTGTCTTCAGAGTTCTCTTTGGATATAATCAAGCAAGGTTTTGAATCGGGAGCAGATGTTAACGGCCAATTTTTAGAGTTGTTAAAAGAATATCCAGCACAATTAGCATCAGTTGGATTGTCGGCAAAAGAATCTATTGCACTACTTACACAAACAGAACAAATGGGTATTTATTCTGATAAAGGAATTGATGCCATTAAAGAGGGGGGAATACGTTTAAGAGAAAATACAAAAGCAACAGCAGATGCATTAAAAGTATTAACAAAACAAACCCAAGAAGAAGTTAAGAATGCTATTGCTAAGGGTAAAACCTTTGAAGCAATGAAGTTAATTTCAAAGGAATTAAAAAATACAACTTTATCAGCAAGTGAAACTCAAACCATTATTGCAGATGTATTTGGGGGAGCTGGTGAGGATGCTGGTATAAAATTCTTATCATCTTTAGGTGAAATCAATCTTGAATTAGATACTTTACCTAACAAATTAAGTGAAGGTGAGACAGCTTCTAATGAATTAACTGAAGCTTGGTCAATGTTTACTGATAATTTAGTATCACAAGATAGTGGATTGGTTAGTTTTGCGGCTGGTGTTAAGAATTTATTTGCAGATATTGCATGGTTCTTTAATGAAATGATTGATAGATATGAAGAGTGGAAAGGTTTAACCCCTGACGAAAAGGTAGCAGAATTAGCGGAGGATTTCAAAAGCACAACATCTTGGATTGAACGAACTACAAAAGCCGTTAATGAGCACATGTTTTCATTAGAAACTTTAAACACAAGGCAATCTTCTATAATTACTCAAATTGAGCGGTTGAATGCAAAAAAAGAAAGACAAACTTATTTATTAAGCTCTGAAAAAAAGGAACTAAAAGAATATGAAGATTTATTGGTAGTAATAGCAGATGGTATTACTAATTATGCTGATGAAGAAAAAAAGTTAAATAAGATAAAAGAAGAAGGCATTGGTTTAACTGATGAGCAAATTGCTGCAAATAAAAAAGCTAAACAAGCGGCAGATGATGCAGCAGCAAAAAAGGCAAACGCAGAAGCAGAGAAACAACGTTTGATTGATCTTGCAGCATTTAAGAAAACTCAAGCAAGAGAAGATATTGATTTGGTTAGGAAAACCCGTGCAGAAAGACAAGCTGTACTCGATAACATTTATGCTAAAGAAAAAGAAGATTTAAAATTATTAGCTGAAGATAGTGAAAGTACTGCTGTACGTCAAGCGTTAAATGCTTTATCATTAGTAGGAGATGAAAAAGAAAAAGAGTTGGCCTTAAATAAACTGTATAACAGATTAAGTGAGGAAGCAGCAGGACAATACTATACATCACTTAACAAAGCTATTTTAAAGCACGGTGAAAATACAAAAGATGGACTTAAATATATTAAAGCATTACAGGATATTAATTTAGCTAATTTAAAAGCAAACTTATCTAATGATTTAGCCAATCAAAAGGTGGCTACTTCTTCAGTGCTTAAAGATAATGATTATAAACACGAATCATTAGAAATTTCAGATAGTGCTTATTATAAAAAGAAAAATGAAATTGCTATAAATAGTTCTAATTTAGAGAAAAAAACACAAGAAAAATTTGTAACTGATTATGTTGTTTTGCTTCAAGAGAAAAAGGCATTAGAAATAGGAATTGCAATTGCAACAATTGATGCTGGTCAAAAACTTAATGATGAGCGAGCTAAAATAGATATTAAGTATTATAATCTTACAGTTAAAGCAGGAAGAGATAAAGTTATAGCTGAAGAGGGGATAAATCAAGCTATCCTAGAATCCAGAAGAAACCTTGCAAAGGTTTCTGAGATGGTGTATGATGAGAGATTGCAAAAGGAATTGTCTCTACTTGAGGTTCAATTGCAAACTCAAAATGATTTTTTAAAAGAAAATGCCCAAAAAGAAAAAGATATATTAGAGAACAAATTTCAACAAGATATAATAGCATTTAAAAAAACAAATGAGTGGGTAACAATGACCACCGAAGAACAAAATGCCTATCTAGTTGAGCTTGCCCTTGCTCACTCAATGACCATAGATGAGATTGAACAGGAACTATCCGAGAAAAGAATGTCAAGGGTTCAACAATACGCAGATAAGGTTTCTGATATAATGAGTGGTGTTGCTGATCTTCAAAGTGCTCTTCAAAATAGAGAAACTATTGCTTTAGAGAAGGGGCTTACTGCTAGGTATAAAGATGAAAAAGCATATAACCAAGCTATTGTTGATGATGCCAACTCTACAACAGAAGAAAAAGCTGCTGCTAGATTGGAATTAGATGCTATAGAGGATGCTATTGATGACAAACGTAATCAAGCATTATCAGATCAATTTGAGAGTGCTAAGAGCTTAAAAATAGCTATGGTATGGATGAATGCTGCACAGGCTATTTTAGGTACTTGGGCAGGATATGCAGAGATGGGCCCCTATGGTTCTATTGCTGCTGGTATTCAAACTGCATTGATATTATCTGTTGCATCAGTACAATCTGACAATATTGCAAGCCAGGACTATGAGCAAATGGCTGAGGGTGGAATGTTAAAAGGAAATCTACATAGAAACGGTGGTATCAAATTAGCAAATGGAACCGAAGTTGAGGGGGAAGAATACGCAATTATTAACAGAGCTTCAACGCAAGCCTATCGACCATTGTTGGATTATATTAACCAAGCAGGTAATGGTAACGGGAATGTGGCTGATGTTAATCCCCTTATCAACTATGATGATATGGCTGCGGCTTTAACTAAGGCACAAAGTGACCAAATGGTTTATGTTGTATCAAGTGATATATCTGATACTCTGGATAATGATAAAAAACTTCAAGTAAGAAGTGGCTTTTAATACAAAACAAATAATAAAAATATCTTAAATAAATTTAAATTATGGAAAAAAAATTACCAATTTACGAGCTATTAGTCGAAGATGACTGGGCAATGGGTGATATAAGTTATATTGATAACCCAGCTAATACTAAACCGTTCTTTGCTTTTAATAAGCAAAAAGTACAACTCTCATCAGTTGTTGAAGATAAACAAGAAGTTATTGGTGTGGTTCTTATACCTGATCAATTAATATTTCGCCAAGACCAAACAGGATATGAATATCAAGTGTTTTTTTCTGAGGAAACTATTGCTGAATTATCAAGGCAATATATAGCTAATATGTGGGGAAATGCTGGAACAACTTTGCAGCACGATTTACCAGTTAAAGATACACAATTATTAGAATCTTGGTTTACAGGTGAAACTGATAAAGCCAAAGGTTTAGGTTTTGATGACTTACCAAAAGGAACTTGGATGGTTCATTTCAAAGTAAACTCCCCAACCGTTTGGGCAGAAATAAAAGCTGGAATGGCTAATGGATTTTCTGTGGAAACTTGGATGAACATTATTCCTACAGAACTTTCTAAACAAACCCCTAAGGTAGAAGATGAGGTTATTGAACCAGAAGTTGACTTGACTGATGAAGAAGTTATTGCTGAAATCAAATCTCTTTTTGATACAAATAAGTAATATATAATATCTTAAATAAATTAATTAATAAATTTTAAAATATGGAAAATACAAACAAAAATCTTATAGATAAGATTAAAAGTTTATTTGCTTCAGAAGAAGTTGTTGCGGAAGTGGTTGAAGAAACTCCTGAAGTGATAGTTGACGAGGTTGCTGAAACACCAGCTGAAACTCCAGTTGAAACTCCAGTTGATGAAGTTGTAGAAACTCCAACTGATGAAGTTGTTACTGAGGGAGAAGTTGCTTTATCAACAGAAGAAACTCCTGCTCCTGAGGTTGTTGAACCTATAGCAGAAGTAATTGCATTAAATGCAAAAATAGCTGAATTAGAAGCTCAAATAACAGAGTTATCTACACAACCTGCAGCTGAACCTATAATTAACAAAGACGTTGAAGTTAAACCTTTAACTTTCTCTCAAGTTATGATGGCTGCTAATAAAGCAAAAAGAGAACAATTGGGTATTTAATCATTTATTTTTGATACAAATAAGTAATATATAATATCTTAAATAAAAATTAAAATTAACTTAAAAAAATAAAAAATTATGGCAACAGGATTTAACGTGTCAAGTTTGACAACTTACACAAAACCAGCAACAGAATTTCTTACAGCAGCATTAGTTTATCCAGATGGCTTTTCAAAATATGACATCCAAACTAATATACAAAGCACAAAGAGATTATCTTTCTTAGATGCAGATCCAATTTTACAAGCTTATTCTTGTGCAATGACAAGTACTGGTTCTACAACATTTACTGATAAAACTATCACAGTTGTAGCAATGGGTAATAAGACACCTTATTGTCTTAACGAATTGAGAGCTAAGGATATAGTAGGTGAATATGGAACAGGAACAGGTGTAGCTAACCCTACATTAGGTGGAGTTTTACTTAAAGAAAACACTGACATATTAGCTTATAAACAAGAGAAGATGTTATGGGCAGGTGCAATAGCATCAGGTGACTTAATGGACGGATGGATTACTGAAATATTAGCTGATGCTGATTGTATTGGTGTATCAGGTGCAACCCCTTCTGCAACAACAATTGATAATATTATTGCTGAAATCATTGAAAATATCCCAGAGGCAGTAATGGCTTCAAGACAAAACATTGAAATTCACCTTTCTCAATTATATTACAATATGTATCGTGCAAACAGAATTGCAAGCAATATGTATCACGATGATCCTAGTAATTTAGGTGGAAAAGAAATGGCAGTTTTTGGATATCCAGAAATTACATTAGTAGCTGAGGCTGGCTTAGTAGGCAAAACAACTATGGTAGCGAGTTGGAACAAAAACTTTGTTATTGGTACTGATCAAGTTGGTGAAGTAGCATCTGCAAAATTCGTTTATGTAGAAGCAGAAGCAACTAAAAATGATACTGTTTATTTAATGGCATCTTGGAAAATTGGTAACACATATAAATTCTCTGAAGAAATCGTTTTCTACAAAGTAGTATAACAAATAACTCCCCCTTATATTGGGGGGATTTATTTAAATTAGTATCAAATTTAACTTAAAAAAAATTAAAAATTATGGCAACATGTAATTTAACAGCGGGGATCCCTAGGGGCTGCCGTGATTCAAGCGGCGGGGCGTATAGCTTCTATATCGCTGACTACGTAACAGGAACTACAACTTCTACAGAATATCTTACAAAAGATGGTGAGGGAATTGTAACATCGTTCTCTGGTACATCTACAAGCATACCTGGATTTTATGAATTTACTCCAAATAAGAACTCAGCTTCTTTCACTGAAGAGTATGCAATTTCATTAGAGAATGGTACAAAGGGCTACACTCAAAAGGCCGAAGGTTCTTTTGCGGGGTTAACTCAAGCAAAACAAACATTAATAAACAACTTAGCAAGTGGTAATTTTATCGTGGTTGTTAAGGATAAGAACGCAAAGTTCTGGTTATTAGGTGAAAACGATGCTGCGGTATTGGCATCTGGATCGGGTGGTTCAGGTAAAGTATTAAGTGACCTTAACGGTTACACGCTAGTCATGCAGGCCGAAGAAGGCAGTCCAGCTGCTGAGGTTGATAGTGCTGCAGTAATATTACTATAATATTTATTTGTGGTCTTTAGTTAGGCGTTCATTTCAGAGAAACCCATTGTTAGCAGTGGGTTTTTTTTATGCCCCTACCTCAGATTTAAAACAAAACTAAACCATTTAATATCTTTTAGTAAAAAATATATGCTATACGCAAAACAAGATACTACCAGCAAAATTGTTATTGATAACAATCATACAACTGCAACAACTTATTCATTTGAAATTGTAAATGATTTAAGTGAACGTTCAGTTAATTTCACACACTCTGCAACTACTGTAAATGATCGCTACATAGAGTTTAACCTTGATGTGGTAGAAAAGGTCTCTGATCAAGAGTTACCTTATAAGATTGCTTTAGAGAGGGGAATGAACAGCATCGTAATTAATAGTGATTATACTGATATACTATTTGTAGATTTCGATGAGCAGGATGTTCTTAAATACGATAAGCAAGAGCACTCAGCAACAACTAAAACTACTTATGTTTATAAGAAAAAACGATAAGAATGTAAACAAAAAAGATTATTTAATATCATTAAGAAATAAATAAATATGGCCAAAAAATATATACCAAAAAATAAAAAAAAGATAGTCGCTTCAACTGAACCTACCCCTGAGAAAAAAAGTGGTAAAATATCAGTTAATTACATTCAGCTTTCTAGTCAATTTTCTGCTCCAGTTATCCAAATAAATCAAGGAGACACATATGTAAAGTTTGGGGAAAACAATGTATTCCCCTACTACCTAATAGATTTATTTAGAACAAGTGGATTACACCGCTCTATTATCGAAAGAAAAGTAAAGATGATATTGGGTGATGGTATTGCTTATGAAGATGGTACAAAATTGGATTTGATTCCAGCAAATAAACATGAAAGTATTCAGGATGTTATAGAGAAATGTGCATATGATCTTGAATTAAATGGAGGTTATTATCTTCAAGTAATTTGGGAAAGGGGTGGAACCAAAATAGCAGAAATGTACCATATGCCTTTTGAGCTTATGAGAGTAGGTTTACCAAACGAAGTTGGTCACATAGAGAAATATTACTACTGGACAAAACCTGATCAAAGAATAGAGCAATGGAGTAATATAAATGAATATAAAGAATTTGATGCATTTAACCTAAGTAAAAAAGGTAAGCCTCAAATCTTATTTACAAAGAAATATTCCCCAGGAAATAAATACTATGGTGCATCTTCATATGAAGGTTCTCTATTAGATATCCAAACATATGCAGAAATAAGCAACTATAATAATTCTAATCTACATAACAACTTTGCACCAGGCTTTTCTATTTTCTTTAGAGGTCCAGAACCTGATAGTGATCAGAAGGGGGAAATTATTAAGCAATTAAAAAATAAATATAGTGGGAGTGATAACTCAGGAAAACCTATGGTGTTTTTCTTGGATAGTGAACAAGAGGCCCCTGAGATTAACGTAATGGATGTTAGCAACCTTGGTAAACAATTCGAACAACTAATACAAACAATAAAAGAAAATATAGTTATATCACACGAAATTCCAAGACAAGTTGTGGGGTTAGAAACTGCAGGTTCTCTCGGAAACTCAAAAGAAATGCTTGAAGCTTCTTTGATGTTTAAAACAGATTATATTATGCCAGAACAAAATACTTTGCTCAAAGGTTTTAATATGATTAATACAATTAACGGTGCTGAAAACTTACAATTCATCAACCCTAACCCATCTATGTTGATGTTCGCTGTTGCTGATTTACTTAAAATACTTACTCCTAATGAGTTAAGAAATTTTCTAGGAAGAGAAGATATTGAGGGTGGTGATAAAATACTAGAAGAAACAACAACTAATACAGTAGGAGGTACAGATGATTAATAACTTAGATATATTACTTATTGATGAAGAGACAATAAAGCAGAAATCAATTGTGATGAACAATGTTGAGGACCAATTCTTCCGCCCCTCAATTATAGATGTACAAAATATCCAATTTCAAGAAGCAGTATGTGAAGATTTATATGAAGAAATAATAGATCAATTCACTGATTATAAAACTGCAATTAGTTCAGGCACTACACAGCCAATAGAGACGTTTGTAGAGCCTCGTATACTTACTTTGGTAGATATATATGCTCAACCAATTATAATGAACTACACGCTCTATGACGCATCCTACTCATTTTATAGTAAGGTGGCCAATAAGGGTATTGTAAATCAAAGTTCAGAAAATTCAGAAACAGCAGATTCTGTTATGATGGATAAGTTAAGGAAGCAATGGAAGACTAAGGGGGAACATTACATAACTGTGATGACCAAATTTTTGGTTGATAATATAGATGATTACCCCGAA
>Ga0208905_1001106_pt1 | contig 13664 bp, 11 predicted proteins | sample AntAceMetag02UKS_FD_184776 | JGI IMG/M metagenome (GOLD analysis project Ga0208905, IMG submission 184776) | Saline lake microbial communities from Ace Lake, Antarctica - Antarctic Ace Lake Metagenome 02UKS (SPAdes) (version 2) | ecosystem: Environmental > Aquatic > Non-marine Saline and... | reverse complement strand
CATTCTTATTTGCGGAACATTAATATTTTTCCAGTTATTGTATGTGCCATGACCCGGTATTCCCCATGCGGGATTATTAAATCCATTTCCCCATCGTGCAAATTGTCGTGGCATCTCAGGGTCTAATGTATCTTCAAAGACCGTAATATAGTTATTCATACTTTGTGGCATAAACAAAGTGTTTAAAAGGTCAGCATAGCGATTGATAAAACGATGACGAAAAGAAATATTTTCCAACAAACGACTCATTATAATAGATTGTGCATCATAAGGTTTTGTAAGGTTTGTATCTAAACTGTTGAAATTAAATGACCATGTTGAACCGAGTCCTAAATCTACGTCCCACAAAATATACCGCCACTTACCTGCCTGCTGACTATCGCGCCAGTAGCGGACATTATTTACAAGCCAGTCCCAGTTATCAGAATATGTTTCTGCGGCAAAATAATCAATAAAGTTATCAAGGTCAATCCAGTTTTCTACTACTGAAAAAATATTTGAATCAGCCATATTGTTGGATGTAACAAATTGAAACAATTGAATATAATCATCATTGGTTCCACACATTACAGCGCCGTTGTATTGCAGCAAATCAACATTCATTGGGTCTATGCCATGATTGTCAGCAATATAGTGTTTATTAATTTTTTCTCTGATATTATATACGCCCCAGTATTTACCATTTAAGAACAATACACAGGGCTGATATTCCTGGACATCAATATTAGTTTTTTTCAGGCAAAGGATATGCATTAACGCATCGCGAAAATGCGCATTGTTCCAGTCATTTCCGGCATTTCTTAATACTATCTGTTTAAAACTATATATATCCTTCTCAGGAAAAAATTTGTAATCAATACTATTTTCTCCGTATTTTCCTCTTGCTATTAATTTAAAACTCTTTTGCGGATTGGAACGTGAATAATTTCCTGCTATTTTCATGCCTATATTTTGTTCAAAACCAAGATTTTTTTGTTTGTCAAAATACTCTACATAACCCTCTTTTTCCCAATCCTGCCAAAAATTGGCTCCAAAAAATGGGATAGTGCTGTCAGCATACTGACCTTTTATATATATTCCTGTATTCCAGTCCCATAAATTATCAGGATTTGTACTTAAAGAAACTACAGGCAAGCTACTTGACTCATTTATAAAATATGTGTTCACAACCGTATTGCTCGGAAGTAAAGTTCCTGTATTATCAAAGACCTTTGCCTTAATCACTATGGTTGAATCAATTGTAACAGGAGCATCAAACAAATTGTCGGTCTGTAACGGTTCACTGCCATCAGTTGTATAATAAATGGAAACATCTGATAAGCTATCGGTAATACTTAATGATTGACTTGAAATATAAAAACCCGGTAAAAGAGAAGAAATCGGGTCAGGAACGTATCCTGTATAGGTCTGTGATAAATTATTACTTGCCGTAGGCGTTGGCTCGCCAAATAAAACTACATCTCCTGTTCCATCGGGCTGACGTCCAATGCTGTTATCTTTTTCTGTATAAAAATATATAAGATGATCAATTAACGATGATGAAGCATTGGACAGATAAACGGTCTCTCCGTTTTGAGATAATGCAAAATTAGTATGCAATGAGGCAGTGCTCACATCAAACCATGAAGGTGTTGGCAAATAATTGGAAGATGATGTATTAATAGCAAATGACAGATACGGAATTGCACTTAAATCAGACGACATAGGAGCATTATTATGCACTTCAACAGCCAACACATTATTACCATTTTGTAAAATAGATTTTAAAAATGATTTTTTAATGTAATATCTTTCAGGCAATCTGCCCTGATACATTTGTGCTTCATGTTCAATATACGCTTTATCGTCAAATTCCGGTGGTGTTCCTTCTACACCTACATTAGAACGGACTATTTCTACATTGTTAAGATAAGCCACAAAACCATCGTCGTAATCAATATGTAAAATAGCGCTTACTATTTCGGAAGTATCAACTATATTAAAAATTTTCCTCATATACAAAGTGAGCAAAGGAGGTGACAGAACAGTATTGTCATCACCGTCACCATATCCGATACCTCCGTTTCCTTGCGGCCATGGAGAATCATTAAAACCTAAACTTCGCCAACCGGGAGGAGGCGGAGAAGCAGGCACAAAATATTTCCATTGACCGGAGGCCTCTACAACAGTTTCCCAGTGGTCAATAAACAGTTTCTTGTCTTTTTCCGAAGCAAAAACAGTTAAATAAGATTGAGGAGCAATTGTTAAATCAGAAAATGTCCATTTTGCAATATCTTCAATGGTATTGCTTAACCCGTATCCCTGAATATTAACAGGCATAGTACCTGCATTATAAAGTTCTATCCAGTCAGGATATTCTCCGTCTTCATCCATTAGTGTATTGCTGTTTTTGGCACATACTTCGTTGATATAAACCTGTGCAAACAAAGAGGAATGCATAAGTAAAATCATACAAAACAATAACAGATATTTTTGTATTTGTGTTTTTATTAACATAAATTCAGGTAATTATATAGATAAAAAGCTAAAATTCTTTTTCAATAATATTTTTTATTGCTTTTTTTAAAACAGGTATATCAATATTTACAGTATTCCATACTTTTTCCAAATTTATTCCAAAATATTCGTGTGCAATAAAATTCCTGAATGAACGAGGTAAGTGCCATGGATAATTATATTTATACAAAATATCATTGTCAATATTAGAAATAGCTTCACCTATTATCATAAATTGGTGCAATATTGCATCGTGTAATATTTCGTTCTCCAGAAATTTATTTAAATCAGCAGATTTACAATAATGTTCTATTTTTTCAATTGCCTGTAAAATATGTTCTAATCTTAATTTATTGGTTATTTTATATTTATCCATATATAAGTTTTAAGTCATTTTTTACATTTTCCCATGCAAAAGGTTCAATATATCCTTTTTCCACAATATCAATTTTTTTTCCGGTTATATTTTCAAGATTAAATTGTATATCGGCTAAATCAAGTAAAGAAATTGATTTTCCTTTATTAAACTCAATCATCAGATCAATATCACTAAAAAACTCATCTTCTTCACGGGCAAAAGAGCCAAATATCCATGCTCTGATAACACGAAATTCGTTTTTAAAATAATTTTTTATTTTTATTTTAATATCTGTCCTGCTCAATTTAGGTTGTCTTTGATAGATTATTTTTTCTTCCGCAACTTTTAATACCTGACTTGCTAATTTTTCTTCCTGTAAATCATAAACTACACGGTCGCTCAGCCATGCAATGAGTAGTAAGTTTTTTTTTATTTCAAAAAATTTTGCAAAACGTAAGACCTGTTCTTTTGCTGGTTTCCGTTCTCCTTTTTCAAATTTGCTAATAATTGCCTGGTCAATATCTGTTGCTGCTGCAACCTGACGTAAGTATAATCCTCTTTTTTTACGTTCTTCCCGTATTATTTCACCGAATGTTTTCATTATGACAGAATTATTTTTGACAAATTTAGTCAAAAATTTTAATTATCAGAATATTTTTTTTTAAAATTATTATTGAACCCACTCCGAAAAGCAGATATTTGTCTATTTATCATTCTTCACCCCGTTAGATATAAGATTATATAATAATAATCAATACTCTAACTTAAAATTATCTAACAGGGTAAACTTGTTTCAGAATCTATTGATATTATTGAAATTAGAGATTCCGAAATAACCCTGAAACGAGTTCAGGATGACGTTATTCGGAATGACATAATTTTGTCTTTTTGGAGTAGGCTTATTATTAATTTATGGACTGACATTTTTTCCGGCATAAAATCTGTCTTGTTAATATATGCTTTTTTACTTTAATATCAACCATTTCTTAATATAATTTTTTCCATTTATTTCTATTTTTATAATATACATTCCTACCGGTAAATCATAAATAAAATCTCTTATTTTTATATGATGCTCTCCCATAGAAAAATATATATTGTCTGTCAAAGTATATCTTTTACCGGTTATATCTGTAAAAGACACACTTACTTTGTTGTTGTTTTTAAGATAAAAAGAAAGTATTGCATTTTTTATGTTGCCGGGATTGGGATAAATGTCAATATTTTCTACTGCATTTTGTTCGTCAATATCAGTAGCAACAAATAACGAATGATATATTGTATCTGCAAAACATAAATTTGAAGCAACAAGCATTATATTTTTTGTTCCTCCTGTTGCATACTTATACAAAGGATTCTTTTGTGTACTGGTATCTGTATTGATAATATCACCAAAATCCCAGAAATATTGCATTGCATTTTGAGAAAGATTAACAAAACGAATGGTATCAGAAACAGATGGATTTAATATGTCAATCCAGAAGTCGGCACTAACAGGAAAATACACTTCAACAAGAACCGAAGCCATTTCCCAGCAATTAGATGTATCACTTATATATACACTATAAACTCTTGAAGTATCCGGATTAATTGAGATGCTGGGAGTTGTATCACCTGTTGACCACAGGTAAGAAGATTCGCCCTGAACTGAAAGTGTCATGGTATCACCTATACAAATTCCCGTATCATTTGTTATGGATATATTAAAATCCTGACAATAGTAACATGAGCCGTCATCAACATTTGCAATTGGATTAAAATTTTGTGCATTTGTGTCAGTACAACCATTAATCATATCAGGACTTTTGATAATTTCTACATATTCTACAGTATCTATTGCATTGGTATGGACTGTTACAACAGGACCTTGCACATTTGGTACAAAAAACTGATAATCATACAATGTATCAAGCGTTGCAGAGTAAAATGCACTGGCAACAAAAATAGAATCATATTTATAGGTAATTTTTTTTACCCGTATTGTATTGCTGAAATAATTAAAAGGCGTTTGTAAGTCGCCGGAAGCATCTACATTGATAATTTTAACTTCTGTAAATATTACATCCAATACACCATCATGTATATAAATTTTTGAAATTTCTGTTTCATTATGGCCATAAGTATAATCGGTTGATAGCAATGTATCAGTATAAGCAGAGTTATTAAAGCCATACAAAGTATCCCATCCGCTGCCAAAATCACCGATAAGCACAGTGCCTATGCCCCAGTATGCTGATGTATCACTAGAAAAATATTTATATGTTAAAACATTGCCAGGCGTAAAAGTTGACACACTTGCCAAAGGATATAATGAATAGAATGAAGAAACAACAGGATTGAGATAATTTAATGTGTCGGAAATCCATATAAGAGCACTGGAAAAATCAAAGTTCTGTCCGGTACCGCTGTTTCCTATAGAAGAATAAAAACAATAATAATGTTCATAAGAAGTATTTGCCTGTGGAAAATTAGATTCGCTTAGCGACCATTGAGCAGAGAGTGTTAATGTATGGAGGAAAAAATATAAACATAAGAAAAAACTTTTAAAATACATAGTTTTTACTAATTTAATATGCAAATTTAAAATTGTTTTTTAAATTTGCATCATATTTTTACTAAAATTTTAAAATTAAGGCTCTATATAGAATATAGTGGGTAATAATTATTTCGATATTATATATTTATGTTATATAGAAAAACACTCAATAAGCAACATACAATAATCAATAAACAAGTAAAAAAAAATAGGAAATGAAAAAATTTGATTTAGAAAATAGATTTATTGACTTTACAATAAAAATAAGTAATGTTGTTAATGAAATTGATAATTCAAAATTAGGAACTCATATAGCCGGTCAATTAATTAGAAGTGGTAGTTCTCCTGCATTAAATTATGGGGAAGCTCAAAGTGCAGAATCTAGAAAAGATTTTGTTCATAAACTGAAAATAATTCTAAAAGAGCTAAAAGAAAGTCGAATTTGCTTAAAAATTATAGAAAGGAAACCATTAATCTCAAATACAAAGAAATTAGCTCCAATTATGAAAGAAACGGAAGAGTTAATAGCTATAATTTATAAAAGTATTGAAACTGCAAAGTCTAATATGCAAAAATAATGAAAATTGAATATTGTATGTTGAGTGTTGAATGTTTAATCCCTGTAATGAGTCGGCATTTTATAATTACCCACTATAAACAACATAGAGCCAAAATTGGCTTTTTTGCATTATAATTCTAACTTTTAAACCAATAAACCAATGAAAAAATTTAATATTATTGTTTTTTTATCCTTTTTATTATTTTCTGTTGCTTGCGAGAAAGACGAAGGCACTGGCGGAAAAAGTGAAATAAAAGGAACTGTTTATTATCTGCTTACTGACCATAATGGAAAGGTGGTGAGTAAAGAACAGGCAAAAGATGAAAGAGTATATATCATTTATGGTGATGACAACTTTTATGGCAATGATGTTCGCTCTTATTATGATGGTTCTTATAGCTTTCAATATTTGCAAAAAGGAAGTTATCATATATATGCTTATGAAGATTGCAGTAATTGTGAAAGTGATTTATCGCCTGTAACGGTAACTGCTGAAATATCCAAAAACAAAGAAACGATTACTGCCCCGGATATTGAACTAACAAAATATGTAGATATTCAGGATGGTTATGCCAGCATTTCCGGAAAAATAATAGTAAAGGAATACAATGGCATAGGACAATTGCTTGGAGAATATTCAGGCGCTGAAGTCAGGACTTATATTAAATATAATCAGGACAGCATTTACTTTGAAGATATGCGCACAGATGCCAATGGAATGTACTATTTTAATAACCTAATTACAGGTAGTTATACCATTTTTGCTTATTCCGACTGTATAAATTGTGGTATAACAGGTGAAGAAATAAAATCAGTATCTGTATCCATTACAATAAAAGATGAGGAAAAAACTGCTGAGGACCTTTATATAGAAAAACGTGAATAATTGACTTACTAGTTTAGAGTTTCCAGTTTCCAGTTTAGAATTTAGAGTTTATAGTTTATAGTTTCCAGTTTAGAGTTTCCAGTTTAGAATTTTTAATTAGATTCGTTAATATAAATCAAAAATTGAAAATTAATAAATCATTTAAGAAATTGTTATTTTATATATGTATAATATGCTTCTTTATGAATACCGGATGTAATAATAATAAAGTCAATAATTCTAAACAATATAATAACAGTAAAACCACCAAAATATTATATGTTGTTCGTCATGCAAAATCAAGCTGGGCAGATGCTTCATTATCTGATTTTGACCGTCCGTTAAAAAAAAGTGGTGTTAATGATGCTCATATTATCGGGAAAATACTTGCTTCTAAAAATGTAAAACCGGATATTATTTTGTCAAGTTCTGCAAACAGAGCCAGAACTACTGCAAATATATTAGCACAGGAAATATTTCATTCTGATAAAGAAAAAAAAATTATTACTGACAAAACCATCTACTATGCAAGTATATCAGATATCATTGATATTATTGAGCACTTGGACGACTCTTTGCAAAGTGTTATGCTCGTAGGACATAATCCCAGTTCTACTATATTAGCAAACTATCTTACATATAAATATTTTGATAAAATGCCTACTTGCGGAGTTATAGCCATTAGTTTTAATATTTCTGAATGGAATATGATTAAAAAAAATACCGGAAAATTAATATTCTTTGAATATCCTAAAAAATATAAAACTGAATAATTATAACAAAACAAAAAATGAAAAAACAGCTAATTCATCTATTTAAACAAAAGGTATTAATAATGCTTATAATTGCCTGTTCATCAGTAATTTATGCACAGGAAGAAGATATGGAACTATGGACAGGAATACAAGTTGAAAAAAACATCACTGAAAACCTAAAAACATCTTTTGAACAGGAATTTAGATTTAATGAAAACATATCTGATACAAAAAAAATCTATTCTGAATTAGGATTATCTTATAAAATAAATAAAAACATTAGAATTTCTGCTTCCTATCGTTTTGAAAAAAGACGAAAGATTGAAGATTATTATGTCAATCGTCATTGTTTTTATGCCAGTGTAATTCTAAAAAATAAAATAAACCGTTTTGCCTTAGCTTTTAGAACTCAATACAAAACAAAATATGTTAGCTCTTATTCAGAGGAATACGGCTCTATTCCAAAAGACTATCTCAGAAACAAACTGTCTTTAAAATATAATATTAAAAAAAATCCTATAACACCATTATTTTATTGCGAATCATTCTATCAATTAGATAATCCTGAAGGAAACAAATTTGATAAAATACGCTATGCACTGGGAGCTGATTATAAAATTAATAAAAAAAATAATTTAAACATCTTTTATATGCTCCAAAAACAATTTAATGTAAATAGTCCTGTAAATTCTTATATCATTGGAATAGGATATCACTATAATTTATAAATTATAAAAAAAATTAGTACCCGTTCACAGGGTTAATTAAAAAGTCATTATCTGTTGTGCTTTGTACTTGGGACTTAGTGCTTTGTTATTTTCAAGTTAAAAAAAAAGAAGAATGAAAAATTGAATATTGAATACAGATTAACGAATAATGATTTAAGAAGTTAAGTATGAACAAATATGATTTACCTTCCCGCCAATGTTTAGGATTATAGGTGGCAGGCGGGGAAGAACGATTGATAAAATTTTCAGTTTTGATAATTAAAATTGTAAATGAAATGCCCAATTCAAAAGCAGGGAATCATTTATCAGGACAATTGGTTCGTTCAGGAAAATCAGCAGGAGCAAATTACTTGCCCTCGTTATATAAAAATAAAAAATAAAGAAAAAAGTATCTGAATAATATTTGAAATAACAGATTTATTAATAGAATTAGTAAAAATAATTGCAAAATCTATCGTAACTTCAAAATCAAGATAAATGTTCTGAACTCAAGACACTTTTGACTTTTAATTTTTGTCTTTTGGCTTTTTACTTTATTTTTTTAATTTCAAACTGTGAATGGTTACAAAAATTATAATTTAGCAGAAACAAGACGTGTCTTGTCTCTATATTCCAAACCAACGGATTAACCCATTGATTATAATATCGGTTTTTTGTATTGCTGTTCATCATATTAAAATAGATTAAAAAAATTATCTGTTATGAGAAAGATATTACTTTATTTAACTATATTTTGTTTTGTAATGATTACCAACAAATTATACGGACAAAATTTGTATAATATTGATACTATCAGAACTCTGTATCTTGACTTTTATGAAGCAAACTGGGATTCTATTCTTGACTCTTTTAAATTAAACAATATTGAGAGTAGAGTATTAGCCGATTTAACAGTTGATGGAATAAAATATGACAGTGTAGGTGTCAGATTTAAAGGAAACAGCTCTTATGACCCGAAAAGAAAGAAAAACTCTTTTAATATTAAAATTGACTATATAAAAGACCAAAATCTATATGGATATATTACTTTAAAAATCGGTAATATGTTTAAAGACCCAAGTTGTGTGCGAGAGGTCTTATCTTATGAAATCCTGCGAAACTATATGCCTGAGCCACAGGCAAATTATATTGTGTTATATATCAATGGATTTATATGTGGATTATATACTAACATTGAATCTGTTAACAAACCTTTCTTAAACAAACACTTTAACTCAAAAGACAATAGTTTTTTTAAATGCGACCCTGTTACAATTACAGGAACTCCTGAACCTCCCCCATCAGGTTGCTTATCAGTAGAAGGAATATCTTCACCACTCATATTTATGGGCAATGATACAATCTGCTATGAACAATCTTATGAAATAAAATCTGACTATGGCTGGACAAAACTTATGAATATGATTTTAGAACTAAATAATAATCCAAACAATGCTAATAATTTTTTAGATATTGACCGCTCTCTATGGATGCACGTATTTAACAATATTTCTGTTAATATGGACAGCTATACCGGCTCAGGACATAATTATTACTTATATGAAAATGATTATGACAGATTTAATACTATTGTCTGGGACTTAAATGAATGCTTTGGCGTATTCAAAAATGGCGGTCAGGGACAACTAAGTATTGATAAAATGATAAACCTGAATCCTCTATGGAATTATGATAATGACAAACGACCTTTGATTGAAAAGTTGATGGCAATACCTGATTATAAAAAAAGATATTTTGCTCATTACAGAACTTTTATAAATGAATTTCTTGCTAATAATGCAATGAAAAACAGGGCAACACAACTACAAAATATGATAGATACCTTCGTTGCCAATGACCCTAACTCATTATATCCATATCCTGCTTTTCAACACGGATTGGATGAAAATTTTCCTCCACCACCAAATACACCTGATATTTATGGAATAAACGTATTGATGAACCCACGATATAATTATCTTTTAACAGATTCAAATATCATTAAACAAGCTCCGGATATCTCTGATATACAACAATCTGTATCTTCACCTTCTTATAATGACTCTGTCTGGATAACAGCAAATATATCTAATCTTACCAGTGCTTTTTTAGAATATAAAAATGAGACCTTTGCTCCGTTTAATTCAATATCAATGTATGATGATGGTAACCATAATGACGGAATAGCCGGAGATAATATCTTTGGAGCTTTAATACCTGCTTCTAATCCTGCTGCTACTGTCTTTTATTATATCTATGCTGAAAATAACAATGCAGGAAAATTTTCTCCTGAAAGAGCTGAATATGAATGCTATTCATATACTGTAAATAGTATTCAGTTGTCTGAAAATGACCTTGTTATAAATGAAATAATGGCTTCTAACCTTTCTACTGTAAAAGACCAGAATAATGAATATGACGACTGGATAGAACTATATAATAATACAAATAATGATATATGGCTTGTTAATATGTTCCTGTCTGACCAAACAGACGACCCTTACAAATGGTCTTTCCCTGATACAACTATTAAAGCCAATGATTTTATAATTATCTGGGCTGATAATAATATGCAACAAGGGCTACATTCTAATTTCAAACTGTCAAAATCAGGAGAAACACTTATATTATCCAACTCTGACAAGAGTGGCATTGACAATACTAATTTTGGGCAACAAAGTGAAGATATATCTTACGGAAGATATCCCAACGGAACCGGTAATTTTCAACTTATGCCCGCCACTTTTAATGACTATAATCAAACTTTTCCGGATTCTGCAATATCTGAAATATATATCTTTCCAAACCCTGCTAATAATACTCTTTATATAAAAATTCCCGATATAATAGAAACCAATGGATTATATATAGAAATATTTAATATGCTTTCGCAAAAAGTAAAACAATATCCTGTTCCTTCTGATAAAAATAATATCTCAATTTCTTTAAAAAAATTTACAAGCGGAATATATATTATTAGAATAGGAAACTTTAATAAGAAAATTGTAATTGATAATTAACGATGGTTTGTCTAAAAACCTGATTTTTTTTTAAGAATATTAATTAACCCCGTTAAATAGTTAAATAATTAAACAGTTGCCTTATAAAATAGTTTTTAGACAATCTGACGGTTTGGCTAAAAATTGGCGGGCATTAGACACCTGTTTCATTTTCACCCGAGACAAAAGTAGTAAATATTTACAAACTTTCAATAACTTTTTCACCACCCGCTTGTTTTTGAGCCGATGTTAGCGTTTCGTTGTTTCTTCTTCTCTGTGTTGGCAAGGCAAGATCTTTTGCAATTTTTGGTTTCAGTGTTGGCTGGTGTGAATTGCAAATGTGTATGCAAATTAGGATGGGCATTTATCTATCAGGACAAGTCATTTTAATATTCTTTTCATAATTGATGCAAATATAAAATTCTTTAATTAATTTTGCTTGTAATTTATTATGATAAAAAAATGTATTTATGACCGAGAAGAAAAGAAGAAAAACACCAAGAGAATATATGATAATGGCTATAGAAGTCATGAAAAAATCTATTCAGGAAAAAAGGAAAGATAAATCAGTTCCTTATGTTGGTGCAGTATTAGTAATGTCTGATGGAACAGAAGATACAGCATATAGAGGAGAACTACGTGACGGAGACCATGCTGAATATACTTTGCTTGATAAAAAGAACAGAAATAAAGATTTAACAGGTTCATGGTTGTTTGTAACATTGGAACCCTGTGCCCCTGGTGCCAGAAATGCACCTAAAATAAGTTGTGCTGAAAGAATTGTTAATGCAAGAATATCAGATGTATGGTTTGGTATTGAAGACCCTGACCCCAAAGTTGACCATAGTGGTATTAATTTTCTTTTAGAAAACAGTATAAAAGTTCATCAATTTGATACAGATTTGCACAAAAGAATTAAAAAAATCAATAAAGAGTTTCTCAAAGGTGCGTATATAAGAAAGGAAAAGGCAAAAAAAGAAAAGTCCATACCTAAAGATGAACTCAATAAGAAAGCTGAACACACCGATATTGAAAGTTTGTCTAAAGAAGCTCTTCAGTTATATATTGATAAGACCGGGGGCAAACTTAAATTTAATTCTTCAAAGTTTTTACAGGAATTAAAACAGTTAGAACTTTTAGATACAGATAATAATAATTATATTCCAACAGGAAATGCAATATTATTATTCGGGAAGAATCCCAGATTAAAATTCCAGCAGGCATCTGTGAAAGCAAAAGTTAATTATGGTAATGGAGAAATTGATGTACAAAGTTTTGATGATGCTCTTGTTTTTATTCCTGATAAGGTGGAAAGCTGGATTAAGAAAGTCATTCCTGAAAGTTTTGAGCGTTCTAAGTTTAAACGTGAAAAAATTCCGTTTTTTCCAACAGAAGTAATCCGTGAAGCTATTATTAATGCAATTGTTCACAGGGATTATAGTATTGACGGTGCAAAAGTTCAATTGGAAATAACTCCTGACAAGATTATAGTCAAGAGTCCCGGCAAACCTATACCGCCTGTTACTATTGTAAAGTTACAGAATTTCACAGCTACTTCATTTAGTCGTAATAAGAAATTAACTTTTATTTTTAATAAAATGGATTTAATGGAAGAAACAAGTGTCGGTATGGATACTTACAGGTCTTTAAGAGATAAATATAAGTTACCATTACCGATTATCAGTTTTGAAGAACCTAATCTAATTGTTGCTTTCCCCCGAATACCTGATGCTGTTCGTGATATTAGTTCAAATAAAGCAATTGAAAAACTAAATGATGAAGAACTTGCAGGGTATGATTTTGTAAAAACACGAGGTGAAGTTTCAAGAAAAGAATATGCTGAATATTTTGCAATAAGTGATAAAACTGCACTTAGGCACCTTACAAAAATGAGGTTTTTAGACTTAATTGGTGATAATGGAGAAAAAATTAATTCTCCAAAATATAGATATGCTTATAATGGTTAAAATACTTGGACAAATACTTGGACACAGTGTCCAAGTAGGTATTAAAAATTGTAAGAAAAACAACAAACTTTGACATTTACTTTGACATAGTGTCAAAGTAAAAGGTGAAAATTATATTAGAAATGATATGCATGGACATTCACATGGACATAGTGACCATGAATGGAACTTTAAACAATAAATAAATCCATTGTTCATTGTTATAAGGATTAATCGGGACATTATGTCCTGATTTGAGAAAGAAAAATTGTAAAAAGCATCTTCATGGACATTCTTATGGTCATAGTGTCCATGCATGACCTTGTTATAAATGAAATAATGGCTTCTAACCTTTCTACTGTAAAAGACCAGAATAATGAATATGACGACTGGATAGAACTATATAATAATACAAATAATGATATATGGCTTGTTAATATGTT
>Ga0208905_1001104_pt1 | contig 13680 bp, 29 predicted proteins | sample AntAceMetag02UKS_FD_184776 | JGI IMG/M metagenome (GOLD analysis project Ga0208905, IMG submission 184776) | Saline lake microbial communities from Ace Lake, Antarctica - Antarctic Ace Lake Metagenome 02UKS (SPAdes) (version 2) | ecosystem: Environmental > Aquatic > Non-marine Saline and... | reverse complement strand
ATCTCATGTTTTTAATCACTCATAAATACATCGTTTAAGCTGTATGATATTCCTAAGAAATCAAGCAATGCATAGAATAATGGCCATTCAGCACCATAATCATATACATCAAAATTCAGGACGATTGATGTATTTTCATAATTTATTATTGTTGATATATTCTCAAATGATAATGCCATATTTATATACTCATTACATCAATTTTAGTTTTATGATAATATATGTAATTTGTTGTACCCACTGTTTGCACTATTTTCCATATAATGTAATAGGTGCCTATATTTACTGTAACTGTTGCATCTAATAACGTACTAATAGTATTATCCGTTATAAGTGCCTCTGCTTCCACTACAACAACCACATCATCTTCATCCACTACATGAGCAAATGCATCTGTAGGCGTAAAATTATCATCATTCTGGTCACGTATTTCTAATGAAACAGCTCGTACTTCGTTTTCATTTATTGATATATTAGTTTTACTCATTCATATACTCCTATGACTATATTTATAAAACTTTTAATATAATTATGAATCTAATGAATTATTATTTATATTTAGAACAAGATGTGATATAATAGATGGGATGGTTAGAAACGGTTTTTACTACGCTTCTTTGACTTTTTGAAAGCACTGCGGAATTTCGAAACAAGTGAAACCATTGCCTTTTTACTGAAATCTTTATGCCAACTTGACGCAATTACCTTCTCAAGGTCGGCTTCAGGTACTTCTTTAAGGTTCTTGATATAATATGACGGTGAATAAAAGTATCGTCTGATGGCAATATCCATGTAAGGATAGTGTGATTTCAACATGTTATAGGTAAACCTTACATTGCCATTAGTGCGCTTAAATACTTCAACCCATTCCTTAGCAAACTGTTTTCTTTGGCCACGGGGAATGTAAGTTAAATTAACGCCTTGGATAAACCTCCATTGTCTGCCAGTATTAGGATGGTTACCAGATATAGCATACATGTGGAGATAAGTGGGGGTGGGGTCTTCCTGAAATGCTTGGTAGCGGAAAATATAAATATGACCAGAGGATAATGTTACACCACTAAGTTTCTTTTTGTATGATATTTTTAAGGCCATATGTGTTCCCTGATATTCTTAACCATATTTATAACATTATTTAGTAATATTCCAATAATAACTACTGGTAACATCAATAATATTATAATTCCTATTGGTATATTATTTAAAAATCTCATTCTCTGTTAATATCTTGAATTCCCATCCTCTTTTAGTGCACCAATTGCTTGCTGCCTTCCATTTAGATACATTTGTCATATACGTGGTTGCTTCATACATCTTTGACTTCTGGCTACCTTTTCTCCGTGGCGCCATGACCTCTTTATATGGTTTAATTTCAATAACATATGTGGTGATTTTATTGTTTTTGCTTACAACTTTTATGAGAAAATCAGGATAATACCGTCTTTTTTTCTTCTTAACCGGGTCAAAATATGGCACAGCGAATGGTTCACTTACCCACTGAATGACACCAGAATTATTATCACACCATTTACAGAAGGTGGATTCCCATTTACTGCGGCAAATTGGTAGAGTCTTGCCTATATATTTTTCTGGGTTAAGTGGTTCATAGATAGTATGTTTTTTTGGATTGAACACATTATTCATATAAGACATATTAGCTATTACTTCTCCTTATCAAGTATGTCCCTATGTTTACTGTGGAATTTCTCTATTAATGGAAAGCATATTTGACTAAGTTTATTTCCTGTGTTATCATCTTCTGTTATTTCTTCGTCTTTATGTGCTAAATTAAAAATGCTAATGATTTCAGATATTTCACCATTCTGTTCAGGTGTTAATTGGTCCGGTTCTAGTCCTGTAACAAAGTCAACCAGTTTCTTGAACACTTTGGTATCATAGCCGACCTTGGTATCCTTTGGTAAACCTTCTGTTATATAATCTCTTAATCTCATTCTACAAACCCTAACATTGTGATTTGTGATTTATTAAATGGTATGTAAGTAATACCTTTTGCTCCCATGTGTCCTTCATTAAATATTATACCATCATATCCTTTCTTTTTCCATCGTTTTAATAAATTCAATTGTTTATCAAGTTTTTCTATTGCGTGATAAGGTGAATCATCTCCATAAAAATCAAACTTTAAATGATGCTCTATTTCTTCATCAGTAAGCTCAGGTAAATTTTCAATAAATGACTCGTCAGCATGATACGCTTTCCATTTGGTTAAATCCAGAGGTTTATTAAATTTAAGCTGTACCTTGTATACATAATTACCAAAAGTTTTAGCCATTTTAATATTATCAGTAAAATATGCACCAAGTAATCTAACGTTCAATTCAGAAAATCTATATTTTGTAGAGAATTTAGTTATTTTATCATCATATGAACCATGGTAAGCAATTGGATTCTTTGATATTTTTTCGTTTAAATAACTATTGAATCTCATATTAGAATACTCGTTTAATTGCTTTAGGTCCACCATCCGATTTTACACCAAATTCAGGATTAACTTCTTTCATAAGTGCTAGAATAGACACGGCAACTTTATCATATGGCTTTCTATCAGTCTTACAAAAATCACCTTTAGTCATTTTCTTTGATACTTCAAATGTTTCATAACTTTTATCCTTATCAGCATCACCATTAAATGCTATCTCGGTCGATGATAATATTGGCTTACCTTCACCCGTTGGCCCCATTATTTTTATCTTTTTGGCTTCGGCTGCTTTTATTATCTTCTTAGCGCCTTTAAGTATCTTGGCCCATTGGTCATCCGAGAATTCTTGCTTTTCCCAGTAATGTGTATACCCTTCTGTTAAATAATTAGCTAATCTCATTATATTATATCCTCCAATTGTTTATGCTTTTGTAAATAAAATTCAAGTCGTGTATCACCACCAGAACGTTTTGAATCCACTATTAATGACATGAGTTCATCCTTGCTCAATTTTTTACCTTTAACTGCTTTCTTTGTAAATTCTAAGGTGTCTAACATTACCAAGGTCCCCATGTTTTATGCCTTATTATTAATTCAACAAAATCATCCGCAGAATATGATTTTACTTTTGTTGGTTTAAATGTATCGTAATAATCCTTTTTCTTGTAAAATTTATCATATACCGGTTCATACAGTAAGTTGCCTTTTTCTGCCCATGCATGGTCATATAATTTTCCTGTAAATGGCCCGGCCGGCGGTATTATATATGCGTGTATTGCATTCCAATCCCTATTATCAGCAACAAATTTACCAGCTATTATATAACATTGTCCTTGTCTATCACCTGACCATCGTACTGGATTTATTTTAGGTGAACTAATAGACTTTAATTTAGAAAGAGTATCAACACCTTCCATACTATCAGGTAATTGCATACCATTTGTTAATATACGGTATAAGAATGGTGATAATATTTTTATGTTCTCTTTTTTACCTTTATATACAATATCCTTAGATGGCTTAAATATACCATTAGGTGCTTTATCACCAAGCCACATTCTTGCCCTGTAATCAACAATACGTTTATCAGTTAATTTTATCCAAAAGTGATAAGGTATTCCTTCCTCACCAAATGATACTGAACCAATATAAACGTCATGCGGAATACCTTCATAAAATAGAACAGTATGTAAAACCTTTGTTAATCCATCACATTCTAAAGGTAACTTTTCATATTTGCTGAGTAATTTCTCTATATTAGCCAAAATTCATGTTACCTTATATTAGTTATGATACCTTACCTTTTTCCGACCCGTGGCGGTTTTGTTTCTTCCGGCCATCTTTTTCTTTTTGATTAGTCTCCGTTTACCTGCTGCGCTTTTCTTAAACTTTTTCTTTTTTCTTTTGACTTTCTGTTTATTTTTACGGAGATATGCTTTTGACTTCATCCTATCCTTAGCACTTGTCCTATGTGCCATTCTTATTTCATCAATATTATCAAGGTCATCATCATCAAAGTCATCTTCATCATCGTCAAGGTCATCTTCATCATATCCAAGGTCTTCAAGAATTTCACCATAAACATCCTGCTGTTCATCTGTTAATAGTTCCTCATCGAGCTCTAATATGAAATCGGCCATTTTATCGAATAGGTCATTCTGCATTTCATCTTCATCCCTGCCAATGGTTTCCATTTCATCAAGATATCTGTTTAATTTACTGGTTATGTTCATGGTATTTCTCCTTATAGATATTTTCCTATTGATAGTTTTTCAAATAAAGCCTGCATTTTTTTAGCAATTGCGTAGTCTGGGTTTATCTCTTTATTGATTTTAGCTGCCTTTCCTACATCCTCAACAAAATTATCCATATGATCAACAATTCCATAAAATGAGTCATGCAAATTATTTAATAGTTTATTATCCAAACCATCTAAATTATTGCCCTTTTCAGTTAAATACTTATCAATTCTATTTTCCAATTCCATGCTATTCTCCTTCTGCTTCTTTTTCCATTGTTATGAGTCTGGAATAATAATCAGTGAATTCTGCTAAATGGTCCTTTGCTATTCTTTCAGCAATATCTTTATCATTTGTGTGCTCCATTTCGATTTCTATGCCTAATTTTAACTGTTCCGGGTCATATTTACCTGTGAAATCTTTTGACCTACCAGAACCAAAGAATGAGCCAAGCAATGCATATATTATAGTCTCAATCGCATCAGGTTCAACTCCATTGTCTTCGGCGAACTTATGAACCTCATCATCTGTTGGAGTAGGATTAACCTTAAAAAACTCTATCAGGTCACGTTTAAGGCTTGGTCCATCGTTTTGTTCTGTTAGGTAACGATTGAATTTCATTACTATTCACCTTTAAAAAACATGCGAAATTCCGCGTTTCTTTAATTCAGCTATCATTTTTTTCTTTATTTTTACCGGAACATCTTTTGATGCTATTATTACAGGAGCAGGATACCATCCTTTAGTGGATTTTTGTGCTGGTTTCATTCTATCATCGTCTATACTGATTACAGACCAGTTTTTATTTTTTAATTGATTTATAAGTATGGCATATTCAGTGCTTTCAGATTTATTTTGCTTTATCCACGCACCTACCTCCCATTTACCTTCTTCCTTTACCCTATTAGTTTTAACCTGGTTCTTTATATCACCCCAGCCTACTTCATTTAAATAATTTAAGAATCTCATTACATATATCCTATTGCAATATCACCAACAACCACATCAGCATCATCGGCATTTTTCTTATTTGTGATGACTATTTTCTTCCCCTTATACTTGATAACAAACATAGGCATAGGTGAAAGCATAAAATCAATATCTTTTTTCTTAAACATTTTAGACTGTTCCAGTGGACCTCTCATGTCAACTAGATTTATCCCTTTTATAATGGATGCAACCTGCTGTAATACTTTATCAGATGCTTCCGTTAAATAATTATCAATTTTATTAGTTATATCCATTATTTAACCCCTATTATATTTTTCAGTGCTTCAATTGACATGTTTGATGTGCCTTTTTTACCATCCGTTTTATCTACCCAATTATAAGTAATATATGTTTCAGGTCGATTTTTATGAAATGAATCAATATATATATTAGTTATTTTAAGCTTATGATTTGGCACATCCAATGAATCACCAATGTTAAGTTTTGTTGGCATTCCAGCCTTCTCATTCAAATAACTACCTAATCTGCTAGTTATATCCATTACATTATCCCTAGTTCTTATCTTTTGTCCATTCTTTTTCTATTTGGTTGAAGAATTTTTTCTTTTCTTCATCAGATAATTCAGCCGGAGACGAAACACCATATTCCTTCAATTTCTTTTTGAAGAATGTCTGGTATTCGCTTTCTTCACTTATGTTACCTGTCATCATCCTAATTTTATCAAGTATATCCATTTCTTTTCTCCTTAGATACAGAATGTCCCATTTTTTATTGTTTTATCTATTTCTATTTATATGAATGTAATGATAATTTTATAAATACATATGAATATCTATGTTCACGGGAGACTTCATGCGTTTTAATAATTATATAACAGAATTAGCATCTATTTACGGGAAAGGTATTACGTTTATTGACATTGACGAAACCATTTATCACACCTTTGCGAAAATTCATGTAATAAATGATAAATCTGGAGCAGTTGTGCAATCCCTAAACAATCAGGAATTTAATACTTATAGCCTTCCTGACGGTCACCATTTTGATTTTGCTGAGTTCAAGAATGCGAAGTTATTCAATAAAACATCCATACCAATACCAGCAACAGTAAATAGAATAAAAAGAATGTTTAAGAATATAGGCATGAGAGGGTCAAAGGTTATATTTTTAACGGCTAGAGCAGACTTTGATGATAAGGAGGTATTTTTAGATACATTCAGGCAGATAGGCATACCCATAGATGATATATATGCTGAACGTGCCGGTAATGATAGAACAGGCACAGCCGCTGATATGAAGAAACGAATTGTAATGAAATATATCAACACGGGTGAATATAGACGAGTTAGAATGCTTGATGATGACATGGCAAATTTAAAGACGTTCCTTAAACTACAAAATGAAGTACCACCTGCAACAATTAAAAAAATCATGAAAAAATATAACATACAAGGAGAAGAATCCATCCCTGTGATCGAATTTTATGCTCTCTTTGTAAATAAAACAGGAGCACTCTCCCGTATAAAATGATAACAATAAAAGTATTAATCGTGGTACCCGATAAACCAGAACAAATAAAATTACTGGTAGAACAATCAGAAAACTTATACCCAGAAATTGATATTGCTAAAACTGTGGCCGAAGGTATTGAATATCTTTCGGCAAATAAGTATGATATTATATTGTTAGACCCAGTACTTCCAAATGGTCAAGGAATACAGGTATATGAGCAATTCCACACTGTTTGTGGATGTACACCTATTATTGTTATATCTGATAATGAAGCCATGACATCGGAATTAGTTAAAGCTGGAGCACAAAACAATCATTTTAGGACCGATTTAACGGAACATTTATTAAATAAATCGATTCAATATGCGGTTAAAAGGGGCGAAGTAGAACGTAAGTTACGAAATGAAAAGGATAGCAATAAAAAATTATACGACACATTGAATGTATTATTTAATTGCGCATCAGATATTATTTGGTCAAAAGATGCTAATAATAGATATGACCTTGTAAATAACGCATTTTTGAAAATCCTGAACATGAAGAAAAGTGATATTATAGGTAAAACATTAAAGGAAATACTTGTAAATGCGAATGATGATATTACTGAATCAGATGCAATTATAATGAAGACACAGAAACCACATAGACATGTACAAAGAGTATTTTTAAATGATGGTGCATTGTTATGGTGGGACGTAACAAAATCACCGGTGTTTAATAGCGAAGGTGATATAACAGGAGTAATTGGTACCGCACGTGATATAACGGAAAAGGTTGAAACTGAAGAACGCATACGAAAGCAATTAGATAGTAAGATAATGGACAGAACAATAATGCAGGATAAGAATATGGCCGAAATTCGTAATAAAATCGCAGATACGGTAAAACAAATAGACGGGTTTAAGGAAACATTAGATGAGTACAACAGACGATAAAACTGCGCTTATACCAGAAGGAATAGTATATAAATTATTTGACCAATCTATTAAAGGAAACGAAGCAAATGCCCAGGCAATAAAAGAATTAGCTAATGCAGTTGGTAATCTTACTAATACTATAACAACACCTCCTATGAATAAGGATGTACTTGATGTTATTGGTAAGCATGATAATGATGTTAAGAATATACATAAAACAACAATAGATGTATTACAAAATCATGACCAGAAAGAAGAAACAAGAATAGGTGGTATATATGACAATTTAAAAGATGGGGCAACCGAAGATGATTGTGAAAAAATAGAAACACATTTAACAAATATTGATGCAAAACTATTAACATTATCAAGTAGAGTTATAACCATGATTATGATTGTTTTAATAACATTTTCATTAATGACCGTATCTTATGTATTTGTTAGACATGGTATCAATCAGACAGTACAGGATTGCGTGACAGAACAACTTGGAGAAATGCCAAAGGTAACGAAATGAGACTTGAAAACTATTTAGAAGACGCAACAGTATCCGCAGACATTGCACAGAACGTGACCAAAGGTAATGTGGATGTTATTGGTGGAGGAATGGATGTAATAAAATCCGCAACAGGTGATGATAACTTACGTGTTGATTTGGTTAAAGCACCTGATAATAAGTATATGGTTGTAGTACACATATTCAAGGATAATAAATGGACAGTAAATAAAACATATAATTTTGATGAAAAAGAAAAGGCATTAGATAAATATAACCAGATAATAAAGGAGTTTTAACTATGAAATTTAGAGAGTATTTAACAGAGAAATCGATGGACATGACGTTTCTAATAGATCAGCTTATAAATTCCATGGAGCATTATGATGAAGATGAATTTATGAACCATCTCAATAAAGAACTTGGCATTGATAAAAAGATACTAAAGAAAATGTTTGCTGATTATCATAAGATGGCACCAATGAAGAAGTTTAAAAACATGCCTGATGACTGGGAGAAATGGATACGAAAATACAAGACAGGGGTAAAATAAAAGGAAATAATAATATGAAAAATTTAATGGACAAATATTTGGTGGAAGCGGCTAATTTAGACATATTTGAAGAGGAAGAAGCAGAAGCCATTATAAAAGATATAATATCGGATTTGAAACGTATTAATCGATTAGGTCTAAAGGATGTTGTACGCTCACTGAGAGATATAAAAAGTTCTTTAGATATGGTATACAAATTTTATAATAAGTTATAATATTAATGCATAAAAAGGTAAAATAAAATGAGATTTAGAGACTATTTAACCGAGAAAAAAGAAATACCTGAAGGTCTACTGCAATGGGTAAAGGATTATATTGAAATGAGGCGTGCGGGCAATGTCAAAGGAGCAAAAGAGGGTAAGAAAGCCATTGATGCTGAAATAAAGAAACTGAAACTTAATTCACATGATGTATATTTTTATTTTGGTGACCCTGACGACCCTAAAACAAAGGTAAAATAATATGAGACTTGAAGAATATTTAAATGAAAGTAAAAAATCAGATGCACATGAAAAGGGCTTAGCAAAGGTATTTTTGAATGGTTATCTTCCTGATAAATTGCCTAAGTGGATGGTTGATTATGGTTTTATACCAGGAGCAAAAGTAACTGAAAGCAAACAAACAGGCGGTTCTGGAATAAAACCAGACGTTATTGCAAAATTTGATAACGGTCCAAGTTTACGAATATCAGCAAAGATGAGTAACGCTGATTTCTTTGGTAATTGGTATTCAAAAGATAAAGTTATTCAGGACCTTGGTGTGGAGTTAGTGCGACCTATTGGTAAAGCAACCGTAGAATTCGCTGAATCATTCAAGGGTAGAGAGAACGATGACACTTTTGTTGGTGTTAGTGTTGCTTTTGGAAAACGATCCGGTAAAACAGGTATACCATTCACTAACTTGTTTCCTATTCATTTAATAAAAAGTGTTGTTGCTGGTAATAATTCCAGTAGCGAAGTAAACGCAAATTGTTTATACACAACCACCTCTATTCCAAATACCATTGAAAAATTATTAGACAATATCCAGCCAATTTCTGATAGTGTTATTAAAAAATTAAGTGAAAATTTTTGTTTAATATTCAGACCGGTTTATACAAACACTGGTTGGTCTAATTCAAGCGCCGCATCATGGGCAGTATTAGAGCCTAAAGTAGCGCTTAATAAACCTACCTATTATGATTCACAAGATGATTTAATGACCGTGACTTATTGGAAAGTAGCGGATGATAAATCAAGAAACGTTAAAGAGGTTGTAAAAAACCTTAAAAAATCAAATATTTTAGTGTCTAATAAAGATACTGATTTAGATATAGAATGGAGTAATGCTTAAATGCCAATACCACAGCCAGATAAAAATGAAGAAAAAGATAAATACATTAGCAGGTGCATTAAGTTTGTTATTGATGAAGGTAAACCTCAAAAGCAAGCCATTGCGATTTGTTACTCGGTATGGGATAAATCATTAGGAGGAGAAGGAAAAATGACTATAATGGATAGAATTGATAGGTATTTGAATGAGGCTAAAAATACAGTCAAGGCGGGTATAAAGAAAAAGATAAACACTGAAATACAGAAATATCTAAAGCCTACTTATTTCAAGAAAATACCATTGCAGCCATTGTTTGATATACTTGAAAAATATGATATCGTTCCATTACAGGAAGATAACACATACTGGGATGGATTTCTACTAGGTGGTGTGAAGAAAACAGAGCGTGTTAATTTTAACTTAGGTGTAAAGTCACTGAAAGATGATAATAATCGATACCCTATAATAATAAATGCTGACCTTATACTAACATATTATAAGATGGAATCCGGTAAATATGAAATTATAGCGTATATGGGATAAGGAGAAACATAATGAATATAACAGATAAAATTGAAAAGTATCTGAATGAAAGTAAGCAAGAAGAAATAGATGCTAAAAAATTATATAAACAATTACTTGATAAGAATAATGGTAACCAGAAAAAGATACGCCAAGATATATTAAGTAATGTTGTTAATACAAAATATGAACATTATTCCAATACATTTGTTGAATTAATGTGGGATGAGCATAAGAAAGAATTTAAGAGTTAACAGGGGGATATAATGGACTTAATAAACAAAATAGACAAGTATCTGAATGAATTATCTGTACCACAAAAGCATCAACTTAAAATAGCCAAAGACACACTAAAAATGTCCGATGCTGGAGCTAAAGCTATAGGTGGTATGACAAAGGATGAAGCAAGAGCATTCTTAAAGTCTATTGGCTGGAATGATAAGAAAATTAAAAAGTTGGAACAGTAACAAAAAATTGCACGATAACATCACGAATGTTATTATACAAAATAATGTTATCATATTGAAATAAAAGAGGAGTTATTTAATGATTGTTGATATTTGGGGCATAAAAACAACCAGACAAAAAAGTGTTAGAACACAGTTATATTGTTTTCTTGCTGATAAAGATGATGTCCTAAAAAATAAAAAGAAAGGATATATGGTAAGATATACATGTGATTGTCCTGATTGTTTACATCCTGATAAAATACATTCAACCATGACAAGTTCATTATTTAATGCTAAATGGAATAACATAAACAGTCAAATGTGTAGGTCATGTAGATCAAGGAAAACTGAACATGAAATTAAGAAAACATTTATACCATATAGTGTTATAAAAAAATCAATAGAAGATAAAGGGTATACAATATTAACAACAAAAAATGAATACAATAATGCAATATATCCATCACAGTTTAAAATATCAGTTATATGTAATAATGGACACAAATATAATATCACATGGAATAATTGGTCAAAAGGTAAAACATGCCGTAAATGTTATAGGGATAGAGTAATAAATGAAGGTGTGCAATGGTGTAAAAATTTTAATGTGTATAAATCTGTTGTGACATCCATAACCAGTCAAACATATAGAAAATTTTATGATATTATTAATCCGAGTAACATTAAACGAGGTAAAGACTATCATTTGGACCATAAATATAGTATAGTTCAAGGATTCAAAGATAAAATTAGTCCTGTGATATTAGGTTCATATGTAAATTTAGAAATAATAAAAGCGTATGCCAATATAACAAAAAGGGATGACTGTTCAATTACTAAGGAGGGTTTATTTAATGAGTACAACGAATATATTGGAGTCAATTAATAGGCTCCTTGTAGAAACCGGAATACGTAACATGAAAACATTCGCTAAAAACTTTAAAGAAGCGGAAATCATATTCCACATGGATTTGGATGGAGTTTGTTCGGCAATTGGGTTGAAACAGTATTTAAAAAACTATGGTATAAAAACCACAAGAGCAACACCGGTGCAATACGGTGGAAAAGAGTATGCGATAAAAAAGGTAAGCAAGGGAAAACTAATTTGCCTTTGCGATTTCGCTCACGCAAAACCAGTGCTGAACCTATGGCTGGACCATCATGATGCGGAGCATATAGGAGCCACTGGTGACATGTCTACTTCATTTGTTACTGCACCCTCTAATGTTGCCTTCATATCACAAACATTGTCTCCATCAGACTTGTTTCCACCTGCGGATATCAAGATAATATCAACAGTGGATAGCGCTGACTTTGCGTCACAAGACTTGACGCCTGATGATATTATGAGAGCTGCATTTAAACTCGATAAGACAATAGATGTATCCAAAAATCATAGAGCTATGGGATTTGTTTGTAATAAACTCATACTTGCATATAAAAATAAACCGGGGTTCCTCGATGAATTAGTTATGAAAGCAAATCCATCATTGATATCTCTTTATAATGTAACAAAGAAACTTGCAAAAGATAATGGTTACATTCCACCTGAAAAAATAGTAGCGGCGCATGCCGGTTATGAAGAACGTCAATCAGAAAAAACGAATAAACAAGGTAAAATAAGTGATGTTGCTGGATTAAAAAGTGGCGCATCTGTTCTTATAGGTACTACAATAGTTCAATATGGCGGTGGTTCTATGCCTGCCGGTGCTTATGATAGATATACACCATTTAAATTGTACCCAGAATCCGATTATTTCTGTATAGCATGGGGAATGGGATTACTCCAAGTATCTAAAAATCCATTTAAAAAAGGTAAGAATCCATATCATCTCGGAAAAGTATGTCAGGAAGCATTGAAAAAGCATAAGGGTTATTTGGATAAACAAATTATAACACTTGAGCATGTTAAATATGTATTTGAACGTGATGGTGCTAAAATAAAAGATGCAATGGGATTTACATTTGATGATTTGATAGCATTGTTTGGTAAAAAAGCAAAGGGCATGGGCAAGGATAAAAGTAGCTGGAAGGAAATGATAAAGGATATTACCAATAAACCTTTTAAATATCTATCAAGAAAGCAGAAGGATATGTTGAAAAAGGTAACCATAACGGCATGGGATTTAATTGAAACACAATCTGGTGGCCACCGCGATATATCGAATATAAGTGGACTCAATTTCATACCAGGTAGAGCGGCCGATGATGTGAGTTATTATATTAAATTCATGAGAAAATTGCAGGTAACAGTAGCGGAAATGATGAAGGACAAACACTTGGAGTAATAAACACCTGAGGAGTGAATAAGACTAATGTCTAATTATGTGAACACAATTGAACTTACAGATGAAAATATAAAAAAATATGGTATTTACAAGGAAGATGATCAATATTTTTTATATCCGAAAAGACGTTATAATTATTTTGTCTGTAAAAATTGTAAGAAAGAATTTTTAAGATACAGTGGTAAATTGTTATATTGTTCTAATAAATGTTCAAATAAAGTAATAAATGAAATCAACAAATTAGATATAAATTTCATTAGAAAGGCATTCAAAAAGGAAGGATATAAACTGTTAAGTACTGAATATAAAAATAATGAAACAAAACTTAAAGTAATGTGTGATAAAGGACATATATATTACCCAACATATGGCAATTTTCAAAAAGGTGAACGATGTAAATATTGTGCCAAAAATGCACCTGTATCATGGAGTGATGTACTATATTTATTTAAACTAAAAGGATGGCAGGTACTTACAAAAGAAAATGAATGGAAAAATACAG
>Ga0208905_1001103_pt1 | contig 13680 bp, 9 predicted proteins | sample AntAceMetag02UKS_FD_184776 | JGI IMG/M metagenome (GOLD analysis project Ga0208905, IMG submission 184776) | Saline lake microbial communities from Ace Lake, Antarctica - Antarctic Ace Lake Metagenome 02UKS (SPAdes) (version 2) | ecosystem: Environmental > Aquatic > Non-marine Saline and Alkaline... | reverse complement strand
GGTGCTTTTTACTAACGCTTTTCCTAATGACCCACACACCGAAGCCGATCACAGCTCAGCACAGTTTCTTGATTCTACTAACTATCTCCCCGTTTTTGCAGGAACTTATGTTTATGTAACTTCTTTCGATACTGTCGGTGATTACTGGCTCAGAGCGCGCGTGGTTTGTAATGCTGATGTTGATTCTTCGCTAGATAATTTAAGCCCCACTGATGGTTATTACCAGGGTGAGATTGAAGACTGGAAACTTACAGTTAACCGGACGAGCGTTCCCGAACCCGCCACCATGCTTCTTCTGAGTTTTGGTCTAATAGGTCTTGCAAGGTTCAGGAGAAAGTTTAAGGGATAAATCCTCCGTAGACTTAAACCCAATGTATTTTTATCCCTAAAGGCGGGGTCTCAAGCAGGCCCTGCCTTTTTTTATTAATTGCCATTTGAAATCTTGCATGCCTTCAGCAAAATCAGATCTAACGCTTTCAGGAAGGAATTTAATCTTTAATACTTTTTTCGCAAATAAGCTGTAAGTAATCGATATTATAACAGGTATGTAAGGTTCAAATCCTGCCGCCCCGACCAAAAATATCAAATCACAGCAACTACCATCGTTTGATTTACCAATGTACATTGAGAGAAAGATCTTACCAGAAATTCGTGAAGCCTTTCTCACTATCCCAACCCCATTTTCATTGACCGGAAAAAATCTTTTCCCTATAATCTTCTAAGAAAACAATTCTTATCGATTCCTGTTCAACAACTGGTTTTTTACCCTTTGCACAACTGCCAATTGGTAGGTCGAGTATGAAAACAACTGATAAGATCAACTTCATGAACTTCATCACCCATATGGTCTTGAATGCGATGGCTTTTGCACTCAATCATTTCAGGGTGGCAAGACGTTACATGAAGAATATCGATGGCTGGATAAACTTTTCCGTAGGCATCCTTACGGAAACTGGCACGGTAGCTCAGACCATCAATTTCCATGAAGGCCGGGTCAAGGTGTTAAGTGGTATTGGCGATGGTGCAGATGTGGTCCTGAAACTCATCGATGATACGACCTTAAAGGAGATCGCCACGGCCCCGCCCAGCGAAGTGCTCAACATGCTTCTGAAGAACAGGCTCATGATAGAAGGGAGCCTGGCCTATCTGCAGCTCTTTACTTTCTACCTTTCCCTCCTGTCTGGCAGGCGTCATGAAAAAATGCTCGATAAGGCCCGCAGGCATGACATAGAGGTTCGCAAAACCGAATTTTGCATCAATGAACCAGGTCTCGAGGTTAGACTGAATGACCGGCGCAAAGAACATCTCAGGGCCGACGGCAAAGAAGACAGGAATGTCATCCACCTGGAAGACCCCTACCTTTCCGACTATGACCTGAAGGATTTTCCCCGCCTGAAGATACTGCTGGAACGACACCGGAACAGCAGGCCGGAGCTGTGTGCCGAGCGTCCGAAACTGTTGACTCAGTGGTACCGGGCCAACGGATTCGAAGAAGAAAGCCAGGGCAGGCCATGGCAACCGGATCTGCGGCAGGGCCTTGCCTTTGAATACCTCATGAGGAATAAAAAACCTGTTATAGCCGATTCACAGCTCCTGGCCGGCTCAACGACGTCCAATCCCGTCTGCGGTGTGGTCGTGTATCCCGACACCGAGGCATCTTCCATCTGGGGCGAGTTGAACACTGTGGACAAACGTCTGTTGAATCCCTATGACATTACCGACGAAACACGTGAGACACTTAACGACATCTTCCCTTTCTGGATAAGAAGGTCGTTCCATGAATGGGTCAAAGAGGAATACAACACGCCGCTTAGCCTTCGTATCAATGACAGGCTGGTTGCAATTATCTGCTCCAAGGCCTTTTGCGTGTCGCATACAGTGCCGAACCTGAAGACCATTCTCGAAAAGGGCACAGGCGGCATTATCGCTAGCATAGGGCAGCGGCTCACAGATGATTCCTTAGATGCAGACGGCCGTGCTTCACTGGAAGGCATGGTACATACCCTGAGAGGTCTTGAGGCATATGCCGGGCATCTGGCCTCCGAGGCAGTCATGCAGGCAGAGAAAACAAAAGAACGTCTCAGCACTTCAAAACTGCGATACATTGCCGAGGTATGCGAGTATGTTCCCCAGATGCCGGCAAAAACTCTTGACCAGGCCGTACAAAGCATCTGGACCACCTGGGTTGGTATGCACATGGAAAACACAAACGCCGGGCTTTCTCCCGGACGTCTGGATCAACTGCTGCAACCCTACTTCCTTGCAGATCTGGGAAGAATTGACACTGCAGATAAGCGCACAGAATATATCCGCCATGCCATAGAGCTGATCGGCTGCCTGTACCTGCGGATCGCTGACCATATGCCGCTCTCTCCCGATATCGGTACACTGCTCTTCGGTACATCGTCGCCCAACCAGGTTATCACCCTTGGCGGCGTTACCCCCGAGGGAGACGATGGCGTCAATGACATGACCTATATCTTTCTCAAGGTCACAGAGATGCTTGCACTGCCGGATCCAAATGTAAATGCACGCATCAATATGGAGAAGAACAGCGACACCTACATCCGCAGGCTCTGCGAGGTGAACTTCACCACATCCGCCACACCTTCTCTGCACAATGATGCGGCTGTTTTTGCAACGCTGCGACAGCACAGCTATCCGGAAGAACATATCCGTGACTGGAGCGCCACAGGCTGTGTGGAACCCACCATCTCAGGACGTCATAACGGTCATACCGGAGCGATCCTACTAAACCTGGTTGCAGCCCTCGAGATGGCGCTGAACAACGGTTATCACCCGCTTATGCAGTGGGACCTGGGCCCGAAAACCGGCACAGTTGAAGACTTTGCAACCTTTGAAGATTTCTTCGAGGCCTATGCTTCTCAGTTGCGATTCCTCATAGAGCAGGCAGTGATCCTGAATAACATGTATGCAGAAATGCATGCCAGAATGAGACCCACGCCATTCATCAGTTCCATAATAGAGGGCTGCATTGACAGCGGCCGAGACTTAACCCGGGGAGGTGCACGCTACAACACAACCGGCACGTCAAACATTGGTCTTACGGACGTCACCGACAGCCTCATGGCCATCAAGAAGCTGGTCTTCGATGAGGGCAGAATCAGCTTCAGTGAGTTGAAGGAGGCTGTGGATTCCGATTTTCAGAGTGCCTCTGCTATAAAGGCCCTTGTGCAGAACAAAGTTCCTCTCTTCGGTTCGGGTAGCCCTGAAGCGCTCGACATGGCGAACCGTGTGGCTTCGCTCATCCATGAGACATATGCATCACACAGCAACTACCGCGGAGGTAGATATACCAGCGGATTCTGGTCAATGTCGCAGCACACGGCCTACGGCAATCTTTCAGGCACGCTTCCATCCGGCAGGCTGGCCGGCAAGCCCTTTACCCCAGGGCTTACCCCCGAGGCGCATGCCAGCAAAAACTATCTGGATTTCATCTCTGATGTTGCAGGACTGAAACCTGAAAACATGGACAACAACATGGCCTTCAATGTCAAGCTTGTCCCTTCGGCTGAGGACAGCCGCGAGAAAACTGTGAACAACATGGCAGGCTACGTAAAAACTTACTGCGGTCTGGGCGGCATGCAGATGCAGTTTAATATGGTATCTTCCCGGATGCTCAAAGATGCCATGGCCAATCCGGAAAACTACAGAAATCTGATCGTGAGGATCTCCGGGTACAACGCTTATTTCATCACACTTACCCGCCAACAGCAGCTCGAACTCATCGAAAGGGCCGAATACGCGGTCTGACAATGCTTATCAACTGATATAGTATGAGCAGCATGGCAGAAAAACTACCATTAGCCGTTTGCTGCCCCCGGTCTTCTCAACCCTTATTCTCGTGGTATATCGTATCGGTGAGCTCAATAGCATCAGCATACGTGTCAGAACGCTCTATCCGGTGGAGTTTCATCGCCTCGGTCGGGCAGGTTACGGCACAGACACCGCAGCCGTAGCACCTGTCAGGGTTGACTGATAATTTTTTATTCTCGACAGTGATTGCATGAAACTTGCATCGCTCGACACAAAGGTTGCATCCTTTACACAACTCCAGATTGATTGCGGCAATATAGTTTGATTTGGCATTGCATGCCTCGTTCTTATCCTCGAAGCGTGTCATTCCCCTAAGCAGCGAACAACAGCATTCGCAGCAAAAGCATATAATAAACCGGTTCCGATCTTTCGTATTCTCTGTTGTGAAAACGAGACCCAGGTTCGCATATCTGTCTACCAGCCGATGAGCTTCTTCACGCTCCAGTTTCTTCCTTTGCCCCCTCCTGAGAAAGTATTCTCCGAATGCCCCGATTTGAAAACACGAATCATTGATGGGATATTTATCCTTGCATTCCCGTATTCCCAGGATATCGGTTCTGTTCCTGCATGGGCAATCGGTACTCACGATAGGTTCCGGGCATTGGTCCAGGATACGGTGAATCTCCTCTGAGTTGCGGATTGTACTGCGATAATCAATAGACTTTTCGATCGGTACGATTCTCGTCATGGATGTTCCGGCATCTGAAGACTGGTATCGCTTGTAGTATTTCTCATGGATGAAGAATTGCTGATAGAGTTCGGCACCCTTTACGCCCAGCCTCTCTAATGCCTTCGGATATTTGAACCCGATATTGAACAAGTGGGGTACGGTTAAAAAATGTGAATATCCGCCGATATCCTGGATGACTCCTTTATCCACCATATCTTCGAGGATATTCATTGTCTCTTTTCTGTTTTTGCCGATCTTTTTTGCGATTTTTGCAGCAGATACCTTTTTTGCGATCTTCTGAATAAACCGTATATTGGCGAGACGCAGTCCTATCTTTTGTGCAATTTTACCGCCTGATACTGGTTTGATCCCCAGGTGTGCTGCTATGAGAGCCTCTTCAGGGGTAAAGAGGAGCTTGATGTATGCCCTGAATGCCTCGGAAACGTCTCCTTCATTGGTTGGTATACCGTTTGGATATTCCTGCATGGTATCCAGGATCTTTTCGTATGGATCACCAATCATATCAGTAACGCCACCATCCAATCGAAAAAGAGCACAAAGAGACTGATTGGTATGACCAGTCCGATTGCAGAGCCGATAAGATAGTCCCTGAAACGTATCGAGGTCAGTGCTAGCAGGTAATTCAGCGAGGGGTAGAGGATAAAGACGAGGCGCAGCACTATCACGGTTCGAATTGGATGTAAATCAAGCCTCTGCAGCATCCTGACTACCCAGAGCTTGTCGATCTGGGTAAAGGCCCGGCCGCCCACGGTCCGCATAACAAGGAAACTGACACAGACCGCGATCGTCCCCCCCCACAATTCCCAGGACCAGCCCTGCTGTCTTACCAAAGGCATAGACGCCTGCTGCAACGAAGATCAGGCCGAAGACATGGATCAGTTCGCCCATAGAGAAGATAACGATAAAGAGCACATAGCCCCATATGCCTGCATTGCCGACAAGATCCTGCACCTTATCGGGGGTGAAATACTGATGTGCTCCCGTGATTTTGCCTGCAACAATAAGGCTGACAATCAGGACAGCTGCCAGGATGAGGCGTATGTGAAAGGGTTTGAGTAAGCGTTGTCTTTCCAATGCGGCATTTGTTGCTTTATTTAGAGGCATAAAAACAATCCAATCCCCGCGATGGCGAACAATGATATCGAGATAATAGGCAAAAAAGGTATAAAAAGGAAGCTTTTTGTATGTGTTGGGTCTTTTTATGCTTCTTTCCAGTAAGAATCCGCAAAGAGCTCAATTTTACCAACATGCAATGAGAGAAAGATCTTACCTGTAATTAGTGAAGCCTTTCACCCTGTCCCGCCCCCATTTTCATTGACCGGGAGAACCCTTTTCCCTATAATCTTTTATAATAAAAGGGAAATTAATGTAACATCTGAGAGACTATGCTGGTACGGGAAAACACAGAGGAAATAAAATATCAGGTACTATGGGCCACGCGCGACTTTCAAGGGACTGGAACATTTACCTGGCCCGATGGCAGTCGCTATGAAGGTGACTTTCACGAGGGACACCTTCAGGGTCACGGGGTGTTCACCTGGTCTGACGGGAGCTGTTACACGGGGCAATGGCAAAACGATTTGCCACACGGAAGGGGCGTATTCACCACAGCCGAAGGAAGTCAGATTGCCGGTGTATGGATTAATGGAAAGACAAGCATGGAAGAAGCCCGGAAGAGGGCGGAGGAATCCAAAAAACTAGCTGAGGAAGCCGCGAGAATAATTGATGGAGAAGCATATAAACTTACAGCCGAAGAGAAAGTGCTGAGAAAAAGGGCAGAAGAGGCACGGAAAAAAACCGAGGAAGCTGCCAAGTGGCTGGCTGAGGAGGAAGCAAACCTCAAAGCCGAAGAGGAAGTATTGAGAAAAAAGGCAGAAGAGGCCAGACAAAAAACCGAGGAAGCTGCCAGGAGACTTGCTGAGGGGGAAACAAGGCTCAGGGCTGAAGAGGAGGCAAGACGAAAGGCAGAAGAGGCGAAAAAAGAGGCCGAGGAAGCGATCAGAGAACTGGCAGAGGAGGAAGCAAGCCTCGAAACTGAAGCGTTAGAGCTGAGAAAAAAAGCGGAAGAGGCCAGACAAAGAACCGAAGAGGCGGCCAGAAGACTGTCAGAGGAAGAAACAAGACTTCGGGCCGAAGAGGAGGCAAGGATAGAGGCGGAAGAAGCGAGGCAAAAAGCCGAAGAGATAACACGGGACCTTGCCGAAGAGGAGGCCAGAATAAGATCCGAAGAAGAGGAGCTGACGAGAAAGGCCGAAGAAGCAAGGCAGAAGACGGAAGAAACTGCCAGAAAAATTGCCGAAGAAGAAACCAAACTGATGGCTGAGGAGGAAGCGAGACAAAAAGCTGAGGAAAAATTGAAAAAGAGGGCTCAGGAAGCCATGCGAATAGCAGCAGAAGCAGCATTCAGGATGGCTGAGGAAGAGGCGAGACTGAAAGCTGACGAAGATGAGCTGAGGAGAAGGGCTGAGGAATCAAGAAAAATAGCCCAGGAGACAGCAAGACGCCTCGCCGATGAAGAAGTGAATCTCAGAGCCGAAGAGGAAGCGAGCCAAAAAGCTGAAGAAGAATTGAAGAAAAGAGCAGCAGAAGCCAGAAAAAGAACAAAGGAAGCGGCAATGAGAATGGCCGAAGAAGAAGCAAGACTTGGGGCTGAAGAAGAAGAATTGCAGAAAAAGGCTGATGAGGCACAGAAGAAGATCGAAGAAACCGCCAGGCGACTGGCCGACGAGGAGAAAAAGCTTAAGGCTGAAGAAGAAGCAAGCATAAAAGCCGAAGAAGAATTGAGAATAAAAGCCGAAGAGGTCAGGAAAAGAACCCATGAGGCGAACCAGAGACTGGCCGAAGAGGAGGCCAAACTCAAAACTGACGATGAAATGTGGAGAGTAAAGGCCGATGAAGATAAGCTTGATGCTAAAAAAGAGGAGCTGAGGGCTAAAGCCAACGCGGCACGTCAGAAGATTGAAGAAGCGGCCATGAGACTGGCCGAAGAAGAAGCCAGGCTGAAAGACGAGGAAGAAGCGCTTAAGAAAAAAGCCGATGAGGCCAAACAAAATATCGAAGAGACGGCACGGAAATTGGCTGATGAGGAGGCAAGGCTCCGGGCTGAAGAGGAAACGAGAAGTAAAGCTGAAGAGGCACTGCGAATAAAGGCTGAAGAAACGAGGCAGCGTGCCGAGGATGCAGCTATAAGATTGGCCGAAGAGGAGGCAAGGCTCGCTGCAGAAGAGGAAACACTGAGAAAAAAATCTGAAGAAGCAAGACAGAAAGCGGAGGAAGCGGCCAGGAGGATTGCCGGGGAAGAAGCCAGGCTTCTCGCAGATGAGAGGACACTTGAAAATGTTGAAGAGGAGGTGAGGATAAAGGCCGGAGAAGCACGGCAGAAGACCGAGGAGGCAACAAAAAGTTTGGCTGAAGAGGAAGCCAGACTGAAGGTTGAGACAGAAGAGTTACAGAGGAAGGTGAATGAAGCGAGGAATAAAACCGAAGATGCGGCAAAGAAACTTGCCGAAGAAGAGACAAAGTTCAGGACTGAAGAGGAGGCAGGCAAGAAAGCTGAAGAAGAATTGAAAATAAAGGCCGATGAGGCCAGACAGCGGGCCGATGAAGCGGCACACAGACTGGCTGAGGAAATAGAAAGAGCAAAGAAAAACGAAGAAATGACACAAGAGCTCCTGAAAAAGGAACAGGTTGTCAAGATATCGGAAGTCGAAGAAGCGAGGATAATTGCCGAAAAAGAGGCCGTGCTTCGTGCTGAAGAAGAGGCGAGCAAAAAGGCGGAAGAGGAACTGCTCATAAAGGTTGAGGAAGCACGACGTCGGGCCGAGGAGGCGGCCAGGAGAATTGCAGAAGAGGAAGCTAGGCTCCGGGCTGAAGAGGAGGCGAGCAGAAAAGCAGAGGAGGAACTGCGCATAAAAGCTGAGGAAGCACGACGACGGGCCGAAGATGCGGCCCGAAGGCTTGATGAGGAAGAAGCCAGACTACAATTTGAAGAAGAGGAGCTGCGGAAAAAAGCAGAAGATGCCAGGCGGAAAACTGAAGAGACTGCAAAGAAGGTAGCCGAAGAAGAGGCGAAATTGAGAGCCGAAGAGAAAAAGCTTCGGGAAAAGTCGGAAGAACTGGCAAAAATTTCCCTTGGAGAAGATGAGTTTACAGTAAGTTCCGGGCGTATATCGAAAGCTTTTCCTGACGGCAGCACATATGTGGGAGAAACCGTTAATGGTATGCCTCAGGGCCAGGGAGTTATGAACTATGCCGATGGAGATATGTATGTGGGAGAATGGGAAGGGGGCAAACAGAATGGGCACGGCATTCTTTCTCTCTCTGACGGTACGACCTACATATGCCAGTGGAAAGAAGGTCAAAAAGATGGGAACGGAACAGTAACTATGACGAATGGGCGGAAATATATTGGCGACTGGAAAGACGATCGTTACCACGGTCAGGGGACAGAAACCTTTCCCGACGGCATGAGATATAATGGCGAGTACAAAGACGGAAAGTTTCACGGCATGGGGATTCTTATTCTGCCTGACGGGAGGCGTTATACAGGTCAGTTCAGGGATAGCACTTTTCATGGGAAGGGAATCCTGATATTTCCTTCAGGAGACCGGTATGAAGGCGATTTTAAAAGCAACAGATATCATGGAAGAGGAACAATGACCATGAAGGACGGGAGATATTACGCCGGCGCACTCGAAAATGGTCTGCCTCATGGTATGGGGACGATGGTTTTTACCAATGGCAAACAGAATGTTGGTGAATTTGTAGAAGGAAGGTTTGTCGGAGAGAGACAGGTGAAAAGATGATTGGTAATAAGTCAATTTCTCATAAATCGCTCCGTAATTCCCCTGGAAAGGGAGTCATTGATTTTTATTGGGATGAGAGTTTTCTGAGTAGTAATGCTACCTGCTCATATCCCGATGGATCCAGATATAGCGGCTATTTCCACGAAGGGGTGTTTCACGGTCGTGGAATATTTACGTGGCCCGATGGAAGTCGTTACGAGGGTCGGTGGGAAAAGGGGTATCCCCATGGGCAAGGGACGATGCTTTTGTCCAATGGTCATAGATATGAGGGGGAATGGAATAACGGAGAAGCCGAAGGGAGTGGAAAAGAAACACTGTCTGACGGCAGCAGGTACTCGGGTAAATGGGAAAAGGGTCAAAAAAACGGAAAGGGAGAAATGATATACTCTGATGGTAATAAGTACAATGGCGAATGGAAAGATGGTCTTTGCCATGGTATCGGGGTTTTGGAATTTTCCAACAAATCCAAATATGAAGGGAGATGGGCTGATAATTCTATGGTGGGCACAGGAATACTCACATCTCAGGATGGAAGCAGATACAGGGGAGAGTGGAAAGAAAACGGATTTAACATTATCGAGGATTCCCCAAAGACGGAATCTCGTAAAAGGTAAACAGAGAAAAATAAAAAAGACCTTGATTGACAAGGCCTTTTTAGTCTCTCTTATGAAAATAGTAATGATTATTTACATATGATAGAGTTCACTCCCCAGAGTTCTTATCCAGTTATCTTTCAAGACCTCCAGTGCCTTATTAACCGATTCGACGCCGAGTATAAGAACAGTGATCTCGCCCCCTCCAATATAGGGATAGATGTAATCGACATTTATTTTAGCTAACTTCAGCGGTTTCAACACTGCATTGAGTCCGCCGGGGTGATGAGGTACCACACAGGCGATAACATCTTTGGTTTCTATATCATATCCGGCCGTTTTCATGACGTTCATGGCCTTGTCAGGATCATTTGCTATAAAATGAAGTTTTCCTTCTTTTTCCTGTGCCGTAAAGTAAAAGGCGAGAATATTAACTCCATTAAAACCCAAAAGCTCACTGACGGCTGATAACGCTCCCGGTTCGTTTTTTAGTGAGTGATTGATCTGTAAAACTGTTTTCATCAACGGGCTCCTTTTAAAACATATTCAGAACCGATATCCAGGCTTTTTCGGTTCAGCTTCATCATCGCCGCTTTTTTTCCTTTTGAAATTTCCTCCAGTGCGCCCATAATCGATTCAAGCGACGTTACCTGTGTTTTCGTGACAAAGGCGCCGAGCATAATCATGTTGACCGAACGTTCATTGCCGAACTCTTCACGAGCGATTTTGTTTGCGGGTAACTTGACGGACATAATATCGGTTCTCGTTATATCTCCGTCAACGAGGCTTGTGTTGAGTATGACGACTCCCTTCTCATTTATAGCGCTTTCGAATCTTGAAAGGGAGGGATTATTCATAATAACGGCGAAGTCGGGCGAAGAGGCGACGGGTGAAAATATTTCCTCATCCGATACGGCGACGGTACAGTTAGCGGTTCCCCCCCGCACCTCTGCACCGTATGAGGGAAGATAGGTTACCTCATGGCCATCCCTCATGGCAGCGACGGCATATACATACCCCATCATGAGTACGCCTTGTCCTCCGAAACCTGCGAATACTGTTTTTTTCATATACAACAATCCATTCAGTCGATGTTTCCCGCTTCATCTTTGATAACCTTCATCGGATAGGTCTTTGCGATACTTTCATCTATCCACTTGCAGGCATCGACGGGAGACAGCTTCCAGTTTGTGGGACAGGGAGAAAGCACTTCAACGAGCGAAAATCCCAGACCCGCCATCTGAACCTTGAAAGCCTTTTTAATGGCCTTTTTTGTCTTTCTTATGTTCTTGGGTGAATTTACGGACGTGCGCTCGATATAAACACTCCCTTTTGTAATGGCGAGCATCTCACTTAAATCGATGGGCGAGCCATCTCTCAATGAATCGCGACCGCCAGGAGTAGTTGAAGAGTTCTGACCGAGAAGGGTAGTGGGGGCCATCTGACCGCCCGTCATTCCGTAACAGCTGTTATTTACGAAGATAATGGTTATGTTTTCGCCCCTGTTAGCGGCGTGAATCGTTTCCGCTGTTCCTATGGCAGCAATATCTCCGTCTCCCTGGTAGGAAAAAACTATCCTGTCGGGAAGTGTTCGCTTGATACCCGTTGCAACAGCGGCACCCCTGCCGTGAGGCGCTTCGCACATGTCGAGATCGAAATAATCATAGGCCAGAACGGCACAACCTGCGGGAGGTACGCCGATGGTCTTTTCAGCGATATCAAGTTCTTCTATTACCTCCGCCACCAAGCGGTGAATAATGCTGTGACCGCACCCTGGGCAGTAGTGAAATACTGCGTCTTTGAGATATTTGGGCTTTTGGAATATCTGTTTCATCCGTTTCTATTCCTCTTCCAGATTCTGGCGGTAGTAAATACTGCTGATTTCCTTGGAGATTTCATCAGGTGTAGAGATGATACCGCCTGGACGGCCATAGAAATGGACGTTGCCCCTCCCTTCAAGGGAGAGCTTTACGTCTTCGATCATCTGACCGGTGCTCATCTCAAAGACGAGAAAATGCTTGACTACCCTGCTCATCTCAAGGAGGGCTTTATTCGGAAAGGGATAGAGTGTAATGGGCCTGAAAAGTCCCACCTTCAATCCCATTTCCCGGACCCTTTTAATGGCACCCTTGGCAATCCGGGCAGCCGTTCCGTATGCAATTACCACCATATTGGCGTCTTCTGTAAGATATGATTCGGCAGTAGTAATTTCGCGTGCAATATTTTCGTATTTTCGTGCCAGCTTCCAGTTATGATCTTCCATTTCCCTGGTATCGAGAATCAGGGATTTAATAATACGGCTCGGTCTTCCCTTGGCGCCGTCGAGTATCCAGGGTTTTGGAGGCAAATCGAGGGGATCAATGGGATCGGGAAATATAACTGGTTCCATCATCTGCCCCATCATTCCGTCAACGAGGATCAAAACGGGTGTGCGGTATTTGTCGGCATATTCAAATGCCTTTCGCGTGAGGTCTGCCTCTTCCTGGCCGGAATCGGGTGCCAGGACAATGGATCTGTAATCGCCATGACCGCCACCGCGTGTGGCCTGAAAATAGTCACCCTGTGACGGGGCAATATTTCCGAGTCCCGGGCCGCCTCTCATGGTGTTCACGATTACGGCGGGAAGCTCGGAAGCTGCAAGAAAAGAAATTCCCTCCTGTTTCAGGCTCATGCCGGGGCTTGAGGAGCTCGTCATTGAACGAACACCTGCGCTTGAAGCACCAAGTACCATATTGATAGCGGCGATTTCGCTTTCTGCCTGGATAAACGTTCCGTCAGAAAGCTCTGCCATGGCGTTTGCCATATATTCGGTCATCTCGTTTTGCGGGGTAATCGGATAGCCGGAGTAAAACCTGCAGCCTGCGCGAATGGCTGCTTCAGCGATAACCTGACTTCCCCTCATCAATTGTTTATTACTCACGGTAAACCTCTATCGCGATATCGGGACACACAAGTGCGCAGAGAGCACAGCCCGTGCAACCCTTATCGTTTTCGCCATCGCCGGGATTTGAAAATACTGCGGGGTAATACCCCTTCTGATTTAATTTGTCTGAAATAGAAATAAGCTGGTTCGGGCATACCGATATGCAGAGATAACAACCCTTGCACAATTCCCTGTCAATCGTGATCGTGCCTCGTATCTTTTTCTTGCCCATATCCTCTTAGCCGATCTTCTTAATGCATTCAATAGTCACTGAATTGAGCAGCGAGCGAATACAAAATAAACATTTTCCTTAACAATCGGAGATTCCCCGCAACTTGTTGCTGGGAGCTTCAATTTTGAGTTGCAGAACATTGGTTTTTTCACTGTACCAATTTGTATATATGGGCATGAGTAAATATGCTTCGTTTGCAAATTTGTCAAGTTATTTTAAATATATAATTTAAAATAAATTTAAGCCAAATCATATTACTTTGGCCTAAACCGGCTGATATTCAAGCTGTTGTAGCATAAAAATCTAATTATATCATGCAAATAAAAGACCACTCTTCGTCCCATGTACCATGATCTGTATCGATAAAAACCCCCATTAAACTCCTCGGTTATATTTTATGATATAGATGTTGACTGGTCATATAATATTTTATAGGTTTTGGCGAATCAAGAGCGCTCTATTTGACCGGGGGCGCACCCGAAAGCCCCGCCTTGTAGGCGGGGTTGAGTGGCGCAATTAAAAAGGAATATATTACTCGCCTTCGGCTCATGAATTGAACAGCGAGCGCATTCTCCGCTGCTTGCGGCGGGGTTAGCGAG